>JAEEGL014285985.1_pt1 | contig 31511 bp, 35 predicted proteins | sample 9134231 | NCBI WGS metagenome assembly JAEEGL01 (sample SAMN16246548, study PRJNA631951) | gut metagenome | biome: gut microbiome; feature: rumen; material: fiber-attached | host: Bos | place: Iran: Karaj | collected 2018-10 | reverse complement strand
CCCATAACATTTATATTCACCTGTTGACGAGAATGTTCCTATGCCGTTGGATGATGACGCCGTCAACTCTCCCTTCCATAGTATTTTGTTACCTGCAGACACTGTTGGTGTGGCGGTATTTGCCGCTAATGCCGTCCATGTTACACCATTATCGAGAGAGTACGACAGTCCTGTCTGTGTAAAGCTGAATGTTCCATCCTCTATGGCTTCGAATGTCAGGTATTTCTGTTGATAATGGTCTTTCCAGTTTTCTATTGCTGTATTGTTATTTATAACGATGATAGTATTGTTTTTTATATCTATATTATAGATATAGTTTTTCCCTGCCTCCCATGTTCCTGTTATGTCTGCCTCCATTTCCTCTGTTCCGTCTATGACGACCTTTATCTTTGCCCCAGACGGTATTGTCTGTGGCAGCATCATGAAGACATTTGTTGTCCCTGTGACGGAGGTGGTAGCCCCTGCCGCTATGCTGCTGCCGTATGCCAGCGTGAAGTTCCTTGTGCTGTTATTCAGCGACCAGGCATTCCCTGTCAGCGTGCCGGTATATTTCACGCCGTTGATGCTGATGGATGTCAGCGTGATGGCTGATGATCTGCTGTTTGTCACGTTCATGTTCACCGCTGCTGTCTGGTGTGAGAACGCCATCGGCACTGGCGTATGCACCCCCGCTGACCGGTCTATCGTCTCTCCCGTCATAAAGTCTTTTTGGTCGGCTATTGCCGTTGGTACCGACACTGTATATGTCGGACTCCCCGTTGCCGTTGCCGCCGATGTCAGCCGGTAGTTGCTGTCCCCATAGGGGTAGTAGGCGAAGAATGACAGGTTATAGCTGCTTGCCGGCCAGTAGTACGACGTGTTTACGCCTGGTGTCACCTGCAGGTTATGGAAATACGATCCGTTGCCATAGCTGGAGTACGTGTTTCCTGCAGGATATATCGACGCTGACACCCCCATGGTTGTTATGGACGCTCCTGACGTGATCTTCGTTCCTCGCGTCTCCGTTCCTCGCGTCTCCGTCTCGAACGAGATATATGACGATTCAGACTCTTCTTGCTTGTCTAAGTCTGTGACACATCCCGTAAGCATCGCTGCTACTACTATTACAGTAGTAAGAGAAATACCTTTAATTTTCCGTGTTATCATATTAATATGTTTTTATAATTATCTATATATCTGTTTACCTGTTATTTATTCTCTTTTTTAGCGAACGTCTTCACCAGTTCGTCCTTATAGAACATCAGCTTCCCTTGTGGGTTGTCACCGTGTTTGACATGTGGGTATTGGTTTTTCACCCGCCGCATGTATGCCGGTGTATATCCCAGAATTTCTGCTGCTTCGCTGCAGCTCACCAGTTCCCTTTCTGAGGGATCGCCCTTTTCAGGATTTTTCAGTCCCTGCAGCACCATTTGTGCAATGTCTTTTGCCAGCGTCTGTTTTTCTTTTTTGTTCATGATAACCTGTTTTCAAATGTTTAACATGCTACAAATGTACACCTATTACACCAAAGTCCTGTTTTATTTCAAAAAAAAGTCTTATTTTAACACAAAAAAGACTTTTGCACCTTGAAAAAGCTCGAGAAACGCTATTTTATAGAATATCTTTATCACGGCGTATATGTTTGTACCGTCCATCCTGACGGGATGCCATTGACACCGGTTATGTTCCACGTAGCAGTACTGTTTTTATAGAATGTGCCGGTGGCACTTACGCCGTTAACCCAATTTTCCGTATACAGTTCTGACGGATCTGTTTTAAATGCCGCCTTGATATAGTTCAGTTTTGTGCAGCCATAGAACATTTGTCTATAGCAGCCGTTTGTCAGTATTGTCGCCGGCAGCTCAGGCGCTCTTGTCAGTTTTACGCAGTTTTTGAACATTTCTATATAGCAGCTGGTAGTCAGTGTTGTTGCCGGTAATGCCGGTGCTGCTGTCAGTGATGTGCAGCCACTGAACATATAGCTGTAGCAGCCGTTTGCCAGTGCTGTCGCTGGTAATGCCGGTGCTGTTGTCAGGCTTGTACATCCACTGAACATACCTTGATAGCAGTTGTCTGTCAGTGCTGTTGCCGGCAGCAGGTCTGACGGCACTGTTGTCAGGCTTGTACATCCTTCGAACATTCCATTATAACATTCGAAAGCCAGCGTCGTTGCCGGAAGGCTTGTTGGCACGGACTTCATTTGTGTGCAGTTTCTGAACATAAAGAAATAGCAGTTTTTCGCCAGCGTTGTCGCTGGTAATGCCGGTGCTGCTGTTAGGTTTGTGCAGTCATAGAACATAAAATAATAACAGCTTTCTGTCAGTGTTGTTGCGGGTAGCTCTGGTGCTATAGTTAGGCCTGTGCAGCCATAGAACATCATATAATAGCAGCTGTTTGCCAGTGTTGTTGCGGGTAGCTCTGGTGATGTTTTGAGACCCGTGCAGCCATTGAACATCTGACCATAACAGTCTTCTGTCAGCGTTGTCGCTGGTAATGCCGGTGCTTTAGTCAGTCCTGTGCAGCCGCTGAACATTGCCCAGTAGCAGTAGTTTGCCAGTGTTGTTGCCGGCAGGAAATCTGACGGTATGGATGTCAGGTTTGTACAATCTTTGAACAGGCCCGAAAACGCATAATCCTTTCCATTTAGTGATGTCTGGTTTTCAAAGTTGCTGCCAAATAATAGTGACATGATATTTCCGCTTGCCTTGAAGCGTCCTGTTGACGAGAAGCAGCTATTTACATTTGCGTTTCTTGCAGAAGCTTTACCCTCCCCCTTCCACAGTACTTTTTCTCCGGCCTGTATTGTCGGCGTCGTTATTGTTATCTTACTGCTGCTGTTATTTGTTGTCACCCACGTTCCGCCGTTGTCTGTAGAGTAGGATACCGATGTCAGGTAGTCCGTCGTCACGCCCGCCGGTATTGTCAGCGTGAATGTGCCTGTTTCCAGTGCTGTGAATGCGAGATAGTCTTTACTGCTATCTTTTACTTCTGCCATGCCTGCAGGAGCTATAAAGCTATATCCTCCCACCGTTGTAGCTACACCAGGTTTCAGCAGAAATACCCTTTTCTGTCCGATGGTACATGGCTTGTTGGTGCCATAGCTGATGCTATTCCGTTCTGTTCCTATGATTACAGCCAGTCCTCTTTGGTGTTTCATGTTGAACACCACTGTCGGCTGTGTCGTTACCACCCCTGTTGCCATACATAGGTTACTGCTTGTAAAGGCACTCTTTGTGCTTTGGTCCGCTTTCCAGAAGTAGTTGTTAGCATCCGTTATGAATGATGCCAGCTTGACGGTTTCGTCACCCGTTGCCGTACTGGGTGAATATACCCCCTCTTTATAAGGATAATAGGCATAGTATGTATAGCTGCTGTTATATGTCACCTTTTTATCTCCCGTCCACGATCCGTCGCTCTGCTTGACAAAGCGCACGTTATTCTCTACGAAGGCGGTGCCGTTGAAGGCATAGATGCCGATGGCATCCCCTGTTTCGAATGTTGTGGCATAGTCATTATATACTGCCCTTGTCGTTGTTACAGGCTCGTTGACGACAACAGACAGATATTCTGTATTGTTTTCAGCATGGCTGTTTTCTGCTATTTCTTCTGAACAGGAGAAAGACAGCAGCGTGACAGCGACAGCTGCTAACATTCTCACACCCGTCATTGTATTCCGTTTATTTGTTGTTGCTGTTTTCATAGTTTTTTATTTTTTTATTCTATATATGATATTTCTTTAATAAGTCTGTACCGTCCATCCTGTCGGGATGCCATTCGCGCCGGTAACACTCCATGTTGCTTTTTTGTTTTTATAGAATGTGCCAGAAGATTTTACGCCGGAAACCCAGCTTCTTGTATATGTTGCTGACGGCGTGGTGGTGAATGCCGCCTGGATATGATTCAGGTTTGTGCAGCCATTGAACATATATGAGTAGCAGCTGCTTACCAGTGTTTCCGCTGGCAGCTCCGGTGCTTCTGTAAGTTTTTTACAGTTTTGAAACATTGCACCATAACAGTCTTGTTTCAGTGTTGTCGCTGGCAGTGACGGTGCTGTTATCAGGGATGTACAACCAGAGAACATATTAGCATAACAACTCGTTTCCAGTCGTCCCGGCAGGAGATTTTCTGGTACTGTTGTCAGGCCCGTACAATTTTCGAACATCTTTTTATAGCATCCATTAGTTAATGTTGTCACTGGCAGGAGGTTTTCAGGTAACGTTGTTATTATCGTACATCCGGCGAACATATTGGTATAGCATTGGTTTGCCAGTGTTGTTGCCGGCAGGAAACCTGATGGTATTTCTTTCAGTGCCGTACAGTCAAGAAACATACTGCTATAACAGCCCTGCTTTAGTGTTTTTGCCGGCAGGAGACCAGACGGCAGCGTTGTCAGACCTGTGCAGCCACGAAACATTTCGCCATAGCAGTAGTTCGCCAGTACTAATGCCGGAAGTTCCGGAACTGTTGTCAGGCCTGTGCAGTTATAGAACAGTCTGTAGAAGGTATATGTATCACCGAGATAGGTTGTATTTTCATAGTTGTCGCCGTATAGCAGCGACATAATATTTCCGCTTGCTTCGAATCGTCCTGTCGATGAGAAGCAGCTATATGCTGTTCCTTGATAACAATAACTATCCCCTGTTCCCTTCCATAGTATATGTTCTCCTGCGCGTATCTTCGGTATAGTGATTGTTACGGCCGTATTGTTTACGTTTGCCGTTGTGACCCATGTCACCCCATTGTCTGTGGAGTATGATACCGACGCAAGTAAGCTTGTATTTACGCTGGCGGGTATTGTCAGTGTGAACGATCCGTTTTCCAGTGCGGTGAATCGCAGGTATTTAATTTCTCTCCAGTTTGCTATAGCCGTATCTTCCGAGACCCTTATTCCGTCTTTTATTTCTATGTTATAGTTATAGGTTTTTCCTGCCTCCCATGTTCCTGTAATGTTTGTCTCATAAGCAACAAGCTGGCTGTCCTCTTCAGTGATCACCGTTACCTTGGTGTTTTCCGTCAGCTGCTGTGGTATCATAAGGAATATTCCTTCCGTGCCTGTTGCATCCAGTGATGCCCCGGCGCTGACTGTTTTGTTGACTGTCAGGCTAAACGAGTTATTGCCAGAGCTATTGATGCTCCCTGTCTGTTGCCATGTTGTCCCGTTAAGGGTGCCGTTATAGTACACCCCTGTAACGATAACATTTTTGACGGTGACACTCTTAGACATGTTATTCGTTATGACGAACCGCAAGGAAGCCATCTGGTGCGAGAACGCCATGATGACCGGTGTATGCACGCTTACCGGGCGGTTTGTCACCTGTGCTGTCATAAAATCCTTCTGGCTGGCTATTGCCGCCGGCACCGTCACTGTATATGTCGGATTTCCAGTTGCTGCTGCCTCCGATGTCAGCCGGTAGTTGCTGTCCCCATAGGGGTAATAGGCATAGAAGGCCATTTTCTTATCTCCCTCTGGCCAGTAGTATTCCGTATTGACATTGGGTACTACTGCGATGTTATGGAAGTACGATCCTATGCCATAGCTGGTATACGACGCTGCTGTAGGGTACACCGATGCCGACACGCCAAAGCGCGTCACGGAAGACCCTGACGCGACCAGTGCCCCTCTTGTTGCTGTATCATTTTCGTTATAACTTGGTGCTCTCTGAGCAATTTTTGTTATTACCGGCTCTTCGAAGACGATATCTTCCGCCGGTAGTCCCAGCTCAGCGATATTCTCCGTTCCTGAGCATGCTGTCAGCACGGCATTCAGAGCCAGTGCCATTATGAGTATGTGCGGATATTTAGTTTTCATCATTTCTCTTTTTTTGTTTTAATGATAAGCGAAAGATAAGCGGGCGACGGAAGTAGTCGCTTGCCGCCGCCCGCCGTCACAGACGACACAGACTATGTTATTCCGTGTTTGTACACGGTGTGAGAGAAAGCAGTCTTATCGTTTCCAAAGATGATTAGAACTCTACGGGGTTAGGATCACCGTTAGCATCGGTCCATGCGCCTACGGTACAGTCACCGAACACGATTGGTGTCAGCTGGTTAGCCGTGAACTTGATGATGTAGGTGTACTTGTAGCCAGGATTCCATGTGATGGCATTGATGGGCACATAGTAGTAGTTACGGTTTCCTGCTGCACCAGCGTCGATCAGCACGTTGTCGTTCTGGTCGATGATGGTGGCGGCAATCTTCAGGTATGTACCGGCAGTAGGAACAGTCTGTGCGGTAGCACCCACTGTTGTTGCAGTAATAGCCTGAGGCAGCAGCATCAGAGCACCGTCAGTAGCAGACAGGTTGATGGCGTTGGTGGTAGCGTCAGCAGTAGCCTTAGTATCAACGCCTACCACAGGAGAAGCCACGAGGCCAGCGGTGTAGTTAGCGGGTACAGACAGTGCGCTGGTAGAAATACCGTTGTACGACAGTGAGCCGAGATCCTGCGCGAAGGTGATGGTACCCTTGCTGTTGACCTGACAGATAGAGATCTCTGCTACAGTAGCCTGCTTCAGTGCTGCCTTGTTCTCCAGATAGCCCTTGAAGACAATCTGTGACAAAGCATGCTGGAATGTCAGATCCACCTTGCCTTCAGCCGTTGCCACATCCTCACCATTGAGGTTGATACCTTCTGCCGTTCCCTGGCGTGCGAACATCAGGTCGCGCTGGCTGGCGCATGCGGGAATAACCAGATCCGTAACCACGGTACTTGTCGATGTAGAAGCCACGGTAGCATTACCGTTGGTGGCACCGGAACCCATGGCCCATGCATACGGTGTGATAGCCTGGAACTTCAGGAGATCGCCGTTTGTAGGCCAGTAGTAGAGGTCGTCACCATAGCCCCATGCACCTGCAGCATAGCTTACGTCTACGCCGTTCATCACAGTAGCCGGTGTGGTGGCGTTGTAAGCCCATACGCGGAAGCCGTCAGTCTGAAGAGTAGTGTTTGATGCCTCTGCACCGCGGGTAGAGAGCACCTTGTCAAAGTTCGTCGAGAAGCCGATGGAGCCGTCGCTCTTGATAGAAGCCACATTACCCTTGCCGGCATCCTCTTCATTACTACAAGCTGTAAAGCTCATTCCGAACACTGCTGCCATAGCAGCCATTACAATAAATTTCTTGTTCATAGTTGTAAAAAAATTAAATTAATAAATAAAGTGAACTAAAAAAAATATGTAGTTTATCTACAATTACTGTTAGAAGTCTATCTGTACGTCTACGTTATCCCATTCATCTATCGTCACGTCGAATCCTGATGTCGGTGTAAGGAAGTCTCTCAGGTCTATTCCCAGGTCTGGCGAGTCTATGAGGATATATTTATCCTCTTTTGTGTATTTCGACATGGACTTGGTGACGTTGAACGGGATGTATATCTGTCCTGCGTCGAGCCAGAAGAATGCTATCATCTCGTATTGTGTCTGCGCAAACTCTGACGGTTCTATGCCGAATATCCAGAATTTTGCCGTGATGTTGTCGTTTTTCTCATTCGGCATAGCATCATACATGATGATGACACTGTTTTCCGTCAGGTTGTCGTATGACATATACCTTTTCCCCGAGACGTTGTTCATGGTGGCTCGTACGCTCTTGCAGTGTTCGAGTCCCTTGATGCCGTTAAGTCGCACCTCCACGGTCACCACCATGCTGTCCGGTGTTACTATCAGCTCATTCTCGACATCCTTCTGCATCTCTATTCCGTTCTGGAATGAATGTACCATATAGTCCGGGTAGTCCAATACCTGTTGTCCGACATACAGGCTGTCGAGTACCTTCGGCATGAGGTAGTTGCCGTGAGAGGAATACGGTCCCGTCGTGGCATTCACCGTACGCTGCAGCGAATATCCCGATGTTATCACATGCTCCATGTCGCGGTTCCATGCCGTCATGTTATAGGCTCCAGACGGTATCTCCACGACGGTGTCACGGTTCTGTACGTCGAAGATGGTATATCCCCTGATGCCCGTATAGTCGTTTTTTGGGTACATCACCACGCGCATTTCCTCCGGGATGCTGTCTACCTTGCTCCAGTCGAAGCTGATACGCATCGATGTCATATCCTTCATGCTACTGTAGTCCACGAGATCCTTGTATTCGCAGGATGCCGTCGTTACGAGCACGGCAGCCATGATGGCGGCTCTAAAAAAAGTCTTTGTTTTCATAAGCCTTTATGTATTTTTTGTTTTTTCCGTTTATTGTCCATACCAGTGATGCCTCCAGCCTTGTCGGTCCTGTCCACGTCAGCTTTTTGTAGTTCATGCTGAGATACATATCCTCATAAGGAATATATTCATAGTATTTGCTTTGGAAATATCCTATGCCTCCTGTGAGGTCCAGCGACAGGTGCTGTGCCAGCGGGATGGTATAGCCATAGCTGAATCCTACGCCCCATGATCCGTCGAGGTTCGGGCACTGGTAGCCCGTGCCTCCGAACTCATAGTCGAATGTCGCCAGCTGTCCGTACACGCCGAAATGGTGTCCCGTATACGGTCTTTGCTGCCTCATGTTTTTGCCCAGGTAGTATCTCAGCTCAGTCTGGAAGGCATAGTTGGAGAAATAGCGGTGGTCTTTTGCCTTGTTCCACCATGCCCCGATATAGTCAAACTGCCATGCTATGCCGCTTCCAGTCTGTATCTCTATGCCGATATTCGGTGACAGTGCGAGGTAGTACAGCATGTTTGTTCTCAGCTGTACCGTTGCCGGTTTCTGTTCCGCCTTGTAGTATGTCCGTTGTGCCTGCATGGTCATCGCACATAGCATCGCGGCTGTGATATAAAGAAGACGTTTCATATGATTGTATTTTTATTTTTGGACTTTTTCTATTCTGTCTTTTTCTCTTTTCTTCTGATCTCCCACGGGAATTTCTGGTACCATTTTTTCTTAGGTGTTACCCCTTTGGCTTTTCTGGCCTTTTCGTCCTGCAGGTAGATGTTATAGGTATTCTCCCTTACCAGCGTCATTTCTTTTTTGGCGCCGTCCTGTCTTGCCGTTATGAGAGAGTCTGTCATGTCGCCTTGTATCAGTGGCTGTCCTATGACATTATATATCTTGTATATCTTTCCTCTGTATCTGTTCAGTATAAAATAGTCATCCGCTGTGATGATGTCAGCCCTGTTCCTTGCATCGGCAATGACATAGTGCCTTTTCAGATACGGGCATATCTCCTTGTATGTCACCCAGAACAGCGGGTATTTTACTTTTTCGTCAGAGAGCTCATCATCTGCCACTACAACGGGACAGAGCGCTTTTATGACGGTACGGAACGAGCTGTTGGTGCCGTTATAATATACCGTTTCCCTGATATAGTATTTCTTGACGTCCTGTGCCGGAATATCCTCTTTCTCCACCGTGATGGTGCCGTTATCCGTCTTGAAAGGAATATGGAAGTCTTCCATAAACTCCTCCGGTGTCATCTTCTGTCTCGGCGTAAACGTCTCGTTGCCGTCGATGACATATTTATAGAGTGCTATCTTATTCTCTATGGCCAGCTGGAAGAGCAGGGAAAACAGTCCCTCTTCGTATTTCCCTGGATCCTGCGGGCTATACAGTCCGATGTTACAGTCCTCCATAAGGTCTACCTCCCTATATATATCCTGTTGCCATTCCACCTCATCCTCGTCCGCTTCCACCGGTACGGGGTATGACTGCTGGCGCAGTGTCCGCTGTGCCTCTGTCACCTGCAGCGACATCATCAGCAGAATGGCTATGATGAGATTCTTTTTCATTGCTGTGCTTCTTTCGTTTTATTTTTTATGCTCAGATGGTATGCTGGTAGTATGTCACGATACGGTATGTCTTTGGGTGTCTGCATTTGGCGATGACGTAGCGCACGTTCTTTGTACCCTTCTGGTATGTTGTCTCATACCTTTTATTATCTTCCATGATGCCCTGCCACAGGTCTTCTGTGTCATCGAGCAGGGAGTCTTTGTCACCTGCTGTTGCCGCAATCTTGTTGAAGCGGTTTTTTATCTCCTTCTCCGACGGTGTTGCTTCCACGTCATCCACCACGATGGTGTTGACGATGCCGTCTTTGGTGATGAGGAACACGTTGACATCCCTACCCTGCCATCGTCCTTTCAGCACCTTGCTGAGCCGGTCGGTATAGAATCCTTTCTGGTGAAACTTCCTGATGGTATTCTCCTTGCTGTCTCCGGTATGGATGCCGAACAGCGTTGTTGCTGTCTGCTGTGCCGTTACGTGCTGCGTCAGCCATACGGTCATGATGAAAATAAGTATGCGTCTCATAATCTGTCTTGGATTTAATGAATATATATGATGATTATATGTCTTATTCTCTTTTATTCTCTTTTATTCTTCCTTATCGTCATAGCGGTAGGTGACATTCGTCACCGTCCCTTCTTTTGTTGTCATGCGAAGGTAGTACTGTTCATTTATCTTCACTCGTGTCATGTTTTCCCCCTCCTTTTTCCAGGACATGTTACCTTCGGCATTCATCAGGGTAGAGTCTGCGATGATGCTTTCAACCTGTTCTATCTCTCCTATATTCATGATTTTCTCCACTGATGCCTTGACATCATCGTCTGTTGCCTGACGTTTTTTCGTCTGGCAGCCGGTCACTGCTATATTCAGCAGGAGCAGCAGGATCATAATCCGGAACAGTTGCATAGCCATTTTTATTTTTTTATTTATTCTTTATTTTTAAATCTTTATTATCTTATGATGACCTCCATAGAGGTATTGAGAGTGCGTTGTATGTTATCAGGTCCTATGGCCTGAATGCGAGATATATAGAATCTCCTTCCTTTGGAGAGTTTTTTATATGTCTCTTTCTGTCTTTCCGAGAAGTGTGCGCCGTCAGAGGTGACAGGTACGGCGTTTCCCATGCGGTCGAAGAATACCGTTTCGAAGGATGTCACCTTAAACGGTACATCCATGATGCCGTCGTCTATAGCTGCTTTCAGCTCTGTGACATTAGCCAGAGAACTTTTATTGATGCCGCCTCCCCGGAATCGTTCCCCATTACCTTTTTCGTCTCTGATGACGATATACGGTGCCGGTGGTGGCAGCTGTCTCACGCGGAACTCGAACTGTCCCATCTGCTGTATTTTATTCTCCGCTGTCGAGAACACGGTGACGGTAACCTTTTCTCCTGCCTTTGTCGGCTTGGCGATATACTGTCCTGGCGCTTTCTGTGTGAGTGTTCCCTGATTCATGGTCAGCGTGACGTCTTTTAGAGGTACGCCGGGTACGCTGACGCTTAGCGGGTTGTCATAGCCGGCATATAGCACGTTGACGATGTTTGACGACACGGTAGCCCACGGCTCTACGACGGTATAGCGTTGTTCAAACGGTCTTCTCAGAATTTCCCCGTCCTCCCCTGTTATCTCCATCCATCCTTTCAGCATCTGTTCCCCGGAGGTGTTGCAGACGGTACGGAACATGCCGTCATGCAGTGGTGTTTCCTTTCCACCTATGAAAATCCTTGGCTTCTGCGTGGTGTCCATGGCAGCCATGACGATTTGTGCCTCCCAGGCATTTCCCCTGATGATTGTCCTGCTGTTAGGTATTACCAATGCCTGCAAGGTATTTACCCTGACATCCTTTGCATCGATGTTATTCATGAGCGTATGCAGCATCTGTCCCTCCGTATAGCGCACGTCGCTCTGCAGCTTTGTCAGCATCGTTATTGCTGCTGCTGCCGGTGTTGATTCAAAATAATATGACACCCAGTCCTTATTCTCCGCATTATGAGGAGTCTTTGTTGACAGGTTGTTTTCTATCACCTGTCTCTTAGTGCTGTCGTCAGTCATTGACAATAATGCTGTACGATAGTCTTTGATAGCTTGGAAGAGCCGTTGCCCGTACTGGATGCGTCCCGGGGCCATCATGACCTTAGCTGCGGCATCCAGCTGTTCTTTGTTTTCGAGGCTTGCCAGCGATGCTTTTGCATCCTTGCCGTCAGCCTCCTTGACAATCATGCTCTTGATGGTGTCTATCAGCGCGTATAGCTGCTGTGACTCTTTCCTTACCTGCTGTGCCTTGTCGTACCACACGCCGGCCTTTTCATGGTTAAGAATATTCTGTCGTTCAAAGGTGTCATACAAGTTTTTATTCTCCTTTTCCGTCTGTTGCAGTGTGCGTGCCATGCTGTCCTCGACCACGACGAAGGCGTCCAGGACTTCCGATGACACGTTGATGGCGAGCATTGCCATCAGCACGACATACAGCAGATTGATCATTTTCTGTCTGGGAGAAATTTTTTTCTTGATGATTGCCATTGAACTTTTTTTATTTTTTTGTTGAACATGTATTTGTTTTTTGTTTTTAAAGACCGCCCGTGACCCGTTGCCACGGGCAGTCATCAACAAAAACTATCAATACAATGAAAACATTTGAATCATTCTTTTTTATTTTATTTAATAACCTTTTTGCCGTTGACGATATAGATGCCCGGGCGTGCGCTATTGCCGTCTACGACGCGGCCGTCCAGCGTATACCATTTCCCGTCAGTGTTATCTGCCTTGATGTCAGCGATGCCGCTGGCAGCCTGTGTAGAGAAATAGATACGGTACTGCTGTCCGTCGTTATCGAGCCACTGCGTGCCATAGTCGTTGTTAGCGCGGAACGCCATTGTCACCTTGTATTGCTTGCCAGCCTCCAGGTCTTTGGCAAAGTCAATATTAAGGCCCTTTGCACTCCATACGCCGTCCTCTGCCTTGTCAGCATCTACTACGATGATATCAGCATCCTGTATACTATATTCCATAGCTGCGCTGTTCACCACTTTAGAGACATACATGTCGAATGCCGTCATCTGCAGCTTTTCTACCGGTTCTGCGAGATATAATGGTTCAAATTCCGAGACAGCCAATGCTATCGGCTCTTCGCTGATGCCGTACAGTGTGGCACCGGTTATGACGGGAGGATTACCTTCATATGTAAAATATGCGCGGCAGCGGGTGTTGCCCTTGCCAAAGGCATATTCCGTTTCCTCATCTACTGCCACCACCCAGTAGTATTCTATGACATAGTCTTTTCCTGCCTCCAGACCATAGAGATCAACGACGCTACTCTCTGTCGTGGTATAGCAGCGTCCTCTATCTACATAGTGATAGCCACCCATGACTACAGCCTGCTGTTCTGTGCTGGCTTTCCCAGCCTCGTAGATCTTATAGAACAGCGATACTGCGGCAGGATCCTGATTCTGTGGCAGGCGTACCGTCAGTGTGTTTTGCGTGATGACTAAGTCATGTACCTCACCCAGCGTACGTTCTGCCAGTGTTGGTACCTCTTCGCCGTATTTCAGCACGGCACCGTCGTTGAAAGTGATCTCTGCCTGCCGGATGGTGACACCTTCTGCGTTGATGCCGAAATAGTATTCAGCATCACCCTCTTTAAGGTTTTGCCAGATGGCGGCGTTTGCCGTCTCCACTTCAAAGGCCACACCTTTCGGCATGCTGTTTTCTCCCAGTGTCAGTGTTCCGCTGACCATGTCTTTGACATACTGCAGGCCATAAGCCTCTCCAAAGCACCCCTCCGGAATGCCATAGCCATTGTCAGCCTCGATGACGAGCGTTTTCAGCTTCTCATAGCCATAGAAGAGGTTTTTTACCAGTGCGACATTCTTCACGTCTATCTCTGTGACACAGTCCTGTGCGTTATATCTGATGCCCAGAAGCTGCATGGAATAGCGTCTGACGACCATTTCCCAGAAGTTCTGGTCTATCATATCCTCTGCCGTCACCTGTGCCGGCTGCTCAGGATCGAAAGGAGTCAGTGCCAGCGTCACTTGTGGCGTGCTCTGCGACACGTCTTTTAAGATTAGCTTGTACATGAAGTTGTTGGTGGGATTGGTACCGGTGATACTGATGGTGTTGCCGTCATATACCGGTTCACCAAGTGAGATGGCTGCAAAGCCGTTGACAGCCATGATTACGGCAGCCAGAGTAAGTAAAAATCTTGTTTTCATAATTTTTGTTTTTAAGTGAAACTTGTTGTTATTTTTGTATGTTATACATTATTGTATATTATGTTTATATTTCTCCTTTGGCGGCTTTAAGCATCCTTCCGTATATGCCGTTCAGCTGTTCCATCAGCGACGCCATTTCCGTCATGCGTTTACTGATCTGCCTTGATGTGGCAATCTGCTCGCCGGCTTTCTCCAGTTGTACTTTGTATATTTCATGCAGCGCATTCAGGGTTCCCAGGATGTCCTCGTACTGTCCGTTCTGAGGCAGCTGCCGTGCCAGATCCTCTGCCTCTTTAAGCTTCTGTGCTGCCATGTGCATGTGTCTCTCATAGTCTGTTCTCTGCTGTTCTGGAGCTTCCTCTCCCAACATTCTTCTTCTGGCATGTTCCACCTGTTCATCGGTCACCGCCGGTGCCGTGCCATGCTGCAGCACCATGCCGTCCGTTGTCTTGTCGAATGGACGGTCAAAGGCAGAGATGAAGAATACGAACACCTCTGTTCCCATACCTATGAACAGCAGGATGTTAGCATAGGGAAGATGTGTCAGCTTGAAGAGCGTGCCGAGGATGACTATCGAGGCACCCCAGCTATAGGCGTAGTTCAGGAAGGTCTGTCCTGCCACGCTGTCCATCCATTTTTGCAGATGGTATATCACATTCAGTTTACTGTATTGTGTCATAGCATATGTTATTTTTTGTTTTTCTTACTGACGATGATGATGGTTTTCTCGCTTGGTGTCGATGCTATGCTGCGTACACAGCGGAATCCGATGTAGCTTCGCGGCTGGTTCTGGTATTCTGCTGCCCGCCATGCGGCAAGGATGTGGCTCTCAGGATCTTTCCAAGACCCTCCGCGGACGCTTTTTCTTTTCAGCTTATACGGATCCTCTATGGCTGCATTATATTTTAGCTGTGGGTTGATGTTGTTCATCGCCTCGATGCCGGCAGCCGTATATAGTGTAGACGTCCACTCTGCCACGTTTCCCGCCATGTCATACAGCCCATTGGTGTTACAGGGATATATCCCTACCCTGCTGGTAATGATATTACCGTCTTTCGTGAAGTTGCCGTCGTCCGGCATGAAGTTGGCGAGGAACATGCCCTGTCCGTTTCCGGCAACCTCTTTAGCCCACGGAAATTCATTCTGGTGGCGTCCTCGTGCGGCATATTCCCATTCTGCCTCCGTCGGCAGTCTGAACGGCTGGTTGTCACGGTATTCATTGCCCATGAGCGTTTTCATGCGCTCTGTTCGCCAGGCACAGAAGGCGTTAGCCTGTTCCCATGTGACACCCACCACAGGATAGTCCTGATAGTCCGGGTGGGAGAAATAGTAGCGTGCATACATTTCGTTGTCTGCGTTGGGGAAGTCGTTCACCCAACAGGTGGTATCTGGATAGACGGCGACGATATAGGTATTCAGGAAGTCGTACGGCCCTGACAGCGGACGTTCTATCGTCTCTCTGACGATATCGCCATTGTCATTGATATAGGCGGTATCTTTGGAGATCATTACCACCTCGTCCTCATTGACTTTAATGTCAGTATTCAGGATGCGCTCCTTGGGGTCGAGCCTGTAGTTGCGCTTCATTGCTGCCGCATAGTCGTATGTCTCATAGACATATACCATCTGTCTTGTATCGAGCAGCTTTTCGCCGGTCACCGGATTGGTGATATAGAGGCTTTCGCGGATGCGTTCCTCATCACCCTGGTAGTATGGGTCTGCCATGCGCTGTGCTATGATAGAGTCACAGATGTCATTGATGAAAGCGTGATACTGCCTGTTGGTGACTTCCGTCTTATCCATCCAAAAGTCATCGACGGAGATATCCCTGACTGGTGTTTTCTTTCCCCACAGGGTATCACCTTTCTCCAGCCCCATTCTCAGGTGTCCGCGGTTGATGCGTACCATGCCATGTGGCACCTCTTCATCCGCTATGATTTGACCATAGTCTATGACCTCGTTTTTCTTCGGCTCTTTTCTCTTTGGCAGCTCTACGACCGTTGCCGGCGTCGGCAGCGCGGCATAGCTGCGGCGGTGCCAGCCTGTCTTGCCGAGGCATAGCGTTACACCGATCTCTGCCGATATCCATTTGAAGCGTCCTATTGCCGACTGTAGCTCATTCTCCTTATAGTCGTTTCCAGCCCAGGTATATCCCAGCTCTATGTGTCCTTTCAGCTGTGGATGGAAGGCGAAGCTGTTTCTGATACCAAAGCTTACGCCGATGGAGTTTTCGTTATAGGTACAGTTTCTGACGAATCCTGCTCCGGCATATACGATGCCGTTCCATTTCCTGCCAGGTCTGTAGCCTGTCAGTATGTTGCTGGCGCTGAACATTACCTGCTGTTGTATGGTAAAGAACCTGATGGCGTTTTCCATCGGGTCGTTACCTACTACGGCTCTTCCCCAGTACCCGGAACCTTTGGTGCGCAGTCCTATCTCCGGCGAGAACCATTTTCCGATTGTCGCTGTGGCACCAAAATTGGTACGGAAACCTTCGAAAGGTGATTTTGACAGCCCTTCTATTTCGTCTTCCACACCGGAATAGAATGACAGGTATTCTGCTCCAAGGCTTATTTCCCAGTTATCCTTGAACTGGTTGATCAGCACGCCCTTTTGTGTCGTCTGTGCCATGATGTCATTATTGACGGTCATCATCAGTATGGCTGTCATAGTCATCAGGCGATATGTCATTTTTCTGTCCGTCATGTCCTTACAATTATTTTTCTGTTGAAAACAAGGCGGCTCTCACGAGAGGCCTTGGAATGATTTAGCGAAATACTAACTAATAACCAATTTAAAATATCACAAATTAAATAATATATATGAGTAAAAAACCTTGCTATTGCAGTGTCAGCACCACCCTTCGGTTTGCCGGCATCGGTGACAGCATGTCCGTTCCGCCACCTGTCACGGTTTTTATTTTCTGCGGTGAGACACCCATCAGTACCAGTTCCTTGATGACTGTTGCTGCGCGGTGAGCGCTCAGCCGCTTGTTATAGTCTTCATCACCTGTCGCACTGTCGGCATAGCCCGTAACGACAATGGTGCGGTTATATTCTTTGGCCAGAGCTACCAGCTTCTTCATATTCTCCAACTGTATGCGGTTGGTAATCTCCGCATTGCCTATCTCGAAGAATATGGAGACCTCTGCTGTCTGGCAGACGGAGTCGCCAGTCTGTGTTATATTCTCCAACCTGCTGACCTCGACAGAGAGGCTGTCGATGGTTTTCTCAGCCTTTCTCAGCCTGTGCTGTGTTTCCCTGAGAGGCTGCGTGAGGTCTCTCTCCGGCTGTACTCCCGTCCTCCATTTGTTTTGTCCTATCTCATAGGTGATGCCTATTTCCAGCGTCAACCATTTGTCGTGACTGTTGACGACATTCGAGCCGCCTTTTTTCTGACCGTCGAAGTCACTCAGTGCCGCTGTATATCCTATCTCTCCATATACCTTTATTCTTGGCTTGATGCGATAGGACGTCTGCACGCCTATTGGCAGCAGCAGCGAGTTTTTGTTGCAGGTGAAATTCCGTGTCCACCCGATGCCGAAATATGGCGTCACACCCCATGGGTTTGAAGCATCATATTGGAACAGGACATTTGTCAGGTTCACCATCACCTGTTCATTGACGGCTGCATATGTCACGGCATTCACGTCTTTATTGTCGCTGATGACGTTTCTACCCCACCAGCCTTGTATCTTGGTGCGCAGCCCGATCTGTGGCGAGAACCACTTTCCAGCTGCCAGCGACAATCCCAGTTGTGAACGGAAGGCGGCGAAGGGACTCTTTGACAGGTTCATGCCATATTCCTGGTTGGAGTAGAACGACATACCTTGTATGCCGGCAGACACCTCCCAGTTCTGTGAGAACGGGTTTGTCATGACATAACCGTCGACCCTCAGGGTGTCTGCCTTGGCAGCAGACACCGTCGGGTACACCATAATTATGCCACAAGAAAAAAGTAGGATTTTTCGAATTGTCTGTATCATTATGAAGAATATTCTTAGGATATTACGAAACAGTATTATTCAGACAAATTTTCTTCAGAGGTGTTTTCTTTTTCGTCGTCACGATTTTCTGCTATCTCAGAACTTTCGCCCGCCTTAATGTCAGCCTGAATGTTGGCATTGTTATTAAGGATTCGTTCTACTCTCTTGCTCAGGCGACCAATTTCGTTCAGAATCTGCGCTGTCTGAACCGGATCCATATTCTCGGCTTCGGCCATTGAGAATTTTGAGGTAGCTTTGTTACCGTCAATCATCAGTTTGCAATCAAAAATAGCTCTCATACCTTATTTATATTATTAATGAATGATAAATGATTTGTTTTGTGCCGGTTTCCCGAAACACGGTGCAAAGAAAATAAAATGTTGTGTAATGGCAGTTTTATTTCAAAAAAAAGTCTTATTTTAACACAAAAAAGACTTTTGCACTCTCAAAAGTGTTAATATAAGACTTTTTTAGGTTTTTTCTGCTCTGTCTTCTTAAAAAACCCTTTCTTTGCACCCAGAAATTCAAATCATTATTTTTTTATTCTGTTATATGGTAGTATGTATTGCTGAAAAGCCCAGTGTTGCTGGCGAGATTGCCAAGGTTCTTGGAGCAAGATCCAGGAAGGATGGCTATTTCGAAGGCAATGGTTATCAGGTTACGTGGACGTTTGGGCACCTTTGTCAGCTAAAGGAGCCTGACGGCTACTATGCAGACTGGAAGAGATGGGCTATGGAGCTGTTACCGATGATTCCTCCAAGGTATGAGGTAGAACTTATTTCCGATGGTGGCGTAAAAAAACAGTTCAAGGTTATCAAGGAGTTATACAAGAAAGCCGACTATATTGTCAACTGTGGCGATGCCGGTCAGGAAGGTGAGCTTATTCAGCGCTGGGTGATGGAGCTGGCAGGCGTTAAATGCCCCGTCAAGCGCCTGTGGATATCTTCGCTGACAGAGGAAGCCATCAGAGATGGTTTTAAGAATCTGCAACCTCAGAGCAAGTATGACAGTCTTTATAGTGCAGGTCAGGCTCGCGCTGAAGGCGACTGGCTGTTAGGCATGAATGCCACCAGACTATATACATTAAAGTATGGTGGCTATAAGCAGGTACTCTCCATCGGTCGTGTTCAGACCCCCACCCTTGCCATGATAGTAGACCGTGATAATGAAATCGAGAATTTCAAGTCTGTTCCCTATTGGCTTCTTACCACCAAGTACCGCGACACCCTCTTTACATGTGTGAAAGGCCGTTTCTCAACCGAGTCAGAAGGGCGCAACTACCTTGAAGCCGCCAAACGTAACAGGCTTACCATCAAGGATGTCCAGCAGAAGCGGGGCAGCGAACAGCCGCCACAGCTGTATGACCTCACGGCGTTACAGGTTGACTGTAACCGTAAGTATGGTTTCTCTGCTGAGACAACTTTAAAAAACATCCAGAGTCTCTATGAAAAGAAGCTGACCACCTATCCGCGTGTTGATACGAAGTTCCTTACCGATGATATTTATTCCAAGTGCCCTGATATTTTGCACAAGCTTTCTGCTGTTTCCGCTGTAGCACGAGGACTTGTCGGCAAGCCGCTACCAAAGAGCAAGCGCGTATTTGATAATTCGAAGGTTACAGACCACCACGCCATCATACCGACAGGCGAAACAGGAGGCTTGAACAACCTTAACGACTACGAGCGTAAGGTCTACGATCTGATTCTATGTCGGTTCTGTGCTGTCTTTTATCCCAACTGTGAATACGCCCAGACAACGGTTCTTGCCAATGCCGGAGGCGTTGACTTCAAGGCCACTGGCCGCACCATTCTTAGTGAGGGCTGGCGTGTTGTCTATACCAAAGTGCAGAAGGATGATGAAGACAAGGAAAAGGAAGATGGTGAGAACGACGTACTTCCCGCTTTCAAGGCGGGAGAATCGGGTCAGCATGTGCCATCCCTTGTTCAGAAGATGACGACACCACCAAAGCGTTACACGGAGGCTACCCTGCTTCAGGCAATGGAAACCGCCGGTAAGTTCGTGGATGATGAGACGCTTCGTGAGGCGATGAAGGAAAATGGCATAGGCCGCCCGTCGAGCCGTGCCAGCATCATCGAGACCCTTCTGAAACGCACGTATATCAAGCGTGAGAAGAAGAAGCTCATCTCCACCGAGACAGGACGCGCCCTGCTTGAGACCATCCATGTCAGGATGCTGAAGAGTCCTGAGCTGACAGGTAAGTGGGAGAAGAAGCTGCGCGATATTGAGCGCGGCACCTTTACCTTGGAGGCTTTCATGGATGAACTCAGCGCACAGCTCGTAAGTATCATCAAGGAAGTACAGTCAGACAGTAGCAGTATCCGTATCAGCAGCCAGCCACCCCTCACCTCTGCAGGTGGAAGCAGAACCTCTGGTAGTAAAGTGCACAAGAGATCCACCAAAGAGCCTGTATTAGTCTACAGCAAATCTCCTGTTAAGGAGGGTGACAAGTGTCCTATCTGTAAAAAGGGTATAGTACGAAAGAGTCAGTATGGTTTTTTCTGTAGTGAATATAAGACCAGTGGTTGTAGGTTGACGTATAAAGGATAGTAATAAAATAGTAATATAATATAGGAGACTATAGATATGGCAGGATTATTTGAGAACTTGAAGAAGTGGGCTGGAGCCATCACTGGCGGCAGCAAGAGTAACAATGATATAACGGCCTTGTAAGCCGATGAGCGTTAAGCTTTGCCAGCGGGCGGGCTTGCTTATAAACGATCAGTCGAACAATGACGGCGAAAATGCCGGGTAGGGGTGAGACGATGACGGAAAGAAATTTCAGGAAATACGACACCCCGAGTGGTATAGAGTCAGTTTTTTAGTAGACTATCAGTAACCCTTATTGCTGATATACAGCAAGATACATTTTGAACGGTGTATGACACCCTGAATTGTAGGGTAACTACAGGCCTGCTGTTGAAGTTAAACTTATAATCATGGTGTATGACACCCTGAATTGTAGGGTAACTACAGGAATACGGTTATGGATTTTATCCTTGGCGGGGTGTATGACACCCTGAATTGTAGGGTAACTACAGGTACAAGGACGTCAATGATTACCTCTGCGCCGGTGTATGACACCCTGAATTGTAGGGTAACTACAGGATATGAAGAACACCAGCTATTACCTGGGCGGTGTATGACACCCTGAATTGTAGGGTAACTACAGGAGTGTTAAAAAGGTGTTTGACAACATTTGCAGAGTATTACAGTAACTTTGCCCAAGATTTGCATGAAGCAGTAAAAAAAGAGCCAAAGATATTATTTTTGCTATGTGTATGGAACATACCTATGTTATTGAATTTTCATTAGCTGTCGAGCCTTGGCAGGCCGACTTCTTAAATCGCCGGTTGAATATTCTATGTATCTTATACAACGAGATACAGAATAAGCTTGTCCGTCATTTTATTGATCTTACCCAGACAAAGGAATGGAAAAAGCATCATTTCAGTAAAAACATGGAACAGGCACTGAAAGTTTGCGGTAACACCAAAGCCCTTGAAGCTATCAATAAGATCAAGGAACATTATTTCCTTGACCATGCGTTTTATGAGAAAGGTGTTTTCGATGAAAACGACGAGCCGCTGCCTATTACCTTTACCAAATGGGGGTTGCTTGGCTATATTGAAAAGTTAGCCAAGCGTTCCGTTGGCTCAGGTAAATCCCTGTTTGACATCGGAATAAATGCCACCATTTTAGGTCAATTCAGCAATGCTGTATATTCGTCATGGTATCGCAGAATCTATGATCCTGAATGTACCCATGTTAGTTATAAAAAAAGGAACGGCATCAACAGTTTCGGTTCTCGGCTTATACATAAAAAAACGTTCCCTGGTTTTGAGTTAGACTTGGAAAACAAGCAGGTTAAAATAAAGACTAACGGCCGTAAGGGGCAATATGCCACTTTTATAACTCTTCCTATTCTGGTTAACACCCATAACCAGAAGAGTATGGAATATGAATCCATTGCATTAAGCAATGGCCTTCAGAATATTAAAGTCTTAAATATTGTCCGCCGGAAAATACGCAACAACTACAAGTTTTTTCTTCAGCTGACTATTACTGGCATTAAGCCAAACAGGAATAACACCCTTGAGAAGGGAAGAGTAGCTATTGACCTTGGAATGACCAAGGCTGTTATATATACAGAGAAAGGAATCCTGATAAAGCCCTTCTTGCCTACCAGTAAATATTATGAAGAACAGGACAAGATCCTTCGCCGTATCAACAGGCAGCTTGATCGCAGCCGACGCTCAAGCGATCCTGACAATTTCAAAAGTGACGGTACTGTTAAGAAAGGCCATTTGACCTGGCATCCGTCCGTTGTATACAAAAGTCTTTTAAGCCGTAAGGCCGATTTACAGCGCAAGCAAGCTGAGCACCGTAAGCTTCAGCACATTCTTTTAGCCAATGAGCTATTGTCGTTAGGTGATTATTTTGTTATTGAGGATAATAAAGTCAAGGAATGGGCATCACGTAAAAAAGAGCAGAAAAAGAGCAAGAAATCTGGTAAGAATCTTTCTATGGCCGGATTTGGTAAGTTTATCGGCCACCATGCGCCGGCACTATTTGTCTCTATTCTCCAGCAGAAGGTTACTGCCCTTGGCGGTTCTTTCGTTAAGATAGACACAAAGAACAGAGCCACAGACTATGATTTCATCAACGACAGTTTTACCAACCACGACTTATCGGAGCGATTTATTACCACCTCCGACGGCTTACGTCATCATCGCGACACCCTTGCTGCCTTTAATATTTACTATCTTAACGAAAAGAAGAAAAAAATTGGCAGCTACGACAGGGAGTCTATGCAGAAATATTACGACAGCTTCTGTATGATGGAGGCTGATGCCTTAAATCGGTATAATCACTTACTGAAGTCACTCTGAGAACGTACAACAATTTAAATATAACCATTATGGAACAGTTAAAAAATGAAATAATTAATCTGACACGCCCCTATCTGCCAAAGCAGGAGGGTAAGGTGTTTTTTAAAGCTTTTGCAGCTATCAATGAAAGTGATTCTGGCATTTATGCAAAGACTCTTCATGGAGATCACTCGGGTAGAAATCTGGTGATGTCTCGTGGAATCGTTATTGATACGGAGCACGGTCACCATCAGGTTCTTTATGAACACAATCATAAAATGGAAAATGGTCACCTTTACAAAACCATTCTTGGAAGAGCTTTTGATGATCTTTCTGTAGAGGAGTTAAAGAATATCCGCGACGCTGTTGCTGACAACATTAAGAAGGAGAAAGTCTTTCCAGCTCTTATCACTGAAGGCTATGACGAAGACCTTGGCGATGAGGAGCATAATTTTTTCTCTGTGAAGTTTAACAAGCCCCTTGATGAAGAGCAGGTTTCTACTGCAGATGCTCACGAGTGTGAGACTATCAATAACGAAAAGGGTGAGTTCGTTTTTATGGATTATGACGATGCCATTGGCTTTGCCTATGACAACACCATAAATTTTGAGACTCGTAATAATGTTCGGAGAATTGTTGTCGACAACAACAACGTTTATTTTAATGTTACTTTCGAGAGTGACGACAAGAGACTGGAAGACCTCGCCGAGCAGCATCATGGTGGCGTTGATTTTACATCGGACGGAACACCGCTTGCTATTGCCGGTTTCACTAATTTAAAAGATGCCCGCGCCTATATTGCTGCCGTTAGGAACATTCTTACTGCAGAGAATACTGTCAAGATGCGCACAGACATATCTGGAGCTGACATTCTAAAGGCTGAACGTGCCGCAAAGGATGCCATCCGCGAGCGTATTGTGTCCCCTGACATAAAAACGTTTTCTGACAAGCACCGTGAAATTCTTAGTCATTATATATCTATGTTTTCTAAAGACTCTTCTACTGAAGAGCTTTTACGTCGTGTTTTTGACAGCGTCGTTAATGATGGCGAGGTTATAGTAAAGCCTGAAAAATGGAAAACGGACACATGGAGAGAACTTTTCGACTTTGCTAATGGCAGAGAGCGTGAAGCAGGACACGGTTTAAGAATTTAATAAGAAGGAATATGAAAGTCTATTGTAAGAAAATGCTTCTGCTGGTCATTACGGCTATGGTGTCTGGTTGCGCTACTTTTCCTGTGGATATAAACGATGGCATTTATGATATCAACTATCGCATTATCTACATTGACGATCATCAAGAACGCATGGAGATCTTAAAACAACAGTTTCCGGAAATATATAAACTTTTCTGTGAAGGAAGAATCTCTCTTGATAAAATGTACAAATTACAGAAAAAGAATGGAAAGGAAAAAGTCAAACTTCAATACCACTATATTGAAAATAGTCCAACGATAGTTATTAATAATCATAATTAAAGACGTCGGGTTATTCCAACCTTTTTTGTCGTTATTTTATTTATCCTTGTAGTGGCCTTCGACCTCGACGACAAGCACAGTCAGGACATTATCATAGATATCATAGATGATACGGTCATGAGCTGTTATATGCCGAGACCAGGTGATATCATTGCCACCCTTCAATGGTTCCGGATGCCCAGTGCCAGTCCGGGGGTGCTGCTCCAGTTCCGGAAGGAGGTCACGGAGTTTGTTGAACGCCCTTGGGTTCGACTTTTTCCATTTCTTGATGACCTTCTGGGCACTGGATGAATATTCGATGATATAACTCATAGTTCATCCATCCACTTCTGTGCAGCAGCAGCATTCTCGAACCTCAGTGTCTTACCCTCCCGAAACTCCTTTCTGGCCTTATCTATTTTGGCAGCCAGTTCCGGTGTGATGCCAAGTTCATTGTCTTCTACCGGGACAATGGTGTAGAGCTGTTTTTTCCTGCGGATGAAGATCTGCTCGCCAGCGTCTACACGATCAAGCGATGCAGCCATGTTACTTCTGAAATCTCTTACAGTCAACTGTGTCATAATTCAAATTATTTTGTTCCGCTGCAAAGGTAAAAAAAAAATCTGAAACCGCCAAAGAATATATGTACAAAATTGTGTACGCATACTCCATACCAGTTGAAAAACTGTAGGACACCCCCACAAGTATCCCCATAAGTTCGACTCAGGTACATTTTGTGAACTTTCTTTATAAATTATTGTTTGTTGCATTATAGATAACAAGACACTAAGAACCAACTCTTTTAAGTCGTTGTTGTTCATATCTTGCTATTCTATGTTTACTTTCCAATATCCAGTCTTATTACTTCCCACACGAACCAAGAGTCCTGTTTGCTTCAATTTGGTGATATATGTTTTAACCTGTCGCTCCGACAGGCCAACCTTTTCGCCTATCTCAGCAGCATTAAAGCCGCGATGAGTATGAATGACTTCAAGTACTCCGATAGCTTTATTTGATAGTTCAGGGAATTTATCGCGCAGTTTATCGTACTGTTTATCGTGCAGTCCGTTAGTATCATCCTCTTCAGTCTCTTCATAATTCTCAATTGCTTCAAGCAGGCATTGAAGCATGAACTCAACAAACAATGTGCTTTCGCCGACAGCATCACATTTGGCAATAACACTATAATACTTTTGCTGATGCTCCCTGACAATGGTTTCTACGGGGATCCATGCGAACAGACCCTTCCAGCGGCTGAGCAATATTGTCTGCCAATAGCGGCCCATACGCCCGTTACCATCAATAAAGGGATGAATAAACTCAAACTCGTAATGAAACACACACGAATAAATAAGAGGATGCGTCTTACTTGTTTTAACCCATTGGAACAAATCACCCATTAGTGCAGGCACGCGATCTGGAGGTGGAGCCATGTGAAGACAGTTGCCATTACCGTCGAACACACCTACACCTTCCTGACGATAATGTCCTGCATTACAAACCAGGTTCTTCATCATCAGCCCGTGAGCACGCAACAAATCTTTCTCCTTAAATGCGTCCAGGTCTGTCATTAATCGATATGCTTCTATGGCATTTTTCACTTCTTGAATCTCGTCTGGAGCTCCCAATACATGCTTGTCTTCTATGATGTCGGTCACCTGTTTGAGTGACAGCGTATTGTTCTCAATAGCCAGCGACGAGTGTATAGTCTTAATCTGATTCTTCTTGCGCAACATTGGTGAAGGCACATCTGAACCGATGCGAGCATTCAGGCTGCCCACTTGTTCCGAAATCCCCGCTATCAGGTGGATAACCTTTTCTGTGATAGTAAATGGTGGTATATACATATTTCGTTCAACTATGTTTTGATTTTCAAATCATTCCGTTTTACTCATACCTCCTTCTTATTATTTGTGCCAGCCGAAAGAGTTATTTCTGACTATACCCTTTGAAAGATCATCAAGCTCTTCTTGAACGTCTTTAGTCCAGCCCTTATTGATATGTTGCAGGCCGTCTGTTGCCTTTCTTAAAAGATCGTCAAATACGGCGAAAGACAATATTCTCATGCCCACGTCCTATTTCTGTGGTTGCCAAAGAAGATATATTCTCAACCCAGCAACCTTGCTTTTTGGAGAGTTGTTCTAAAGTGGCCAGCCAGTGGTTCTGTACTGTCCGCGGGCTTTCATTTCTTTGATCGCATCCTCTGCAGAGTATGGTGACAAAGACGCCTGAAACTTCTTTGCCCTTTCCTGCATCTCCCAAAATTCTTGGGATGCCACCAATTTCAGTTGTTCTTTCGTTGCCATTGAACATATCGTATTTATAATTGCAAAATTATTAATAAATCTCGTAACAACACAAAACCATGTTACAAATTATAGATTTTTATTATTATATCTCGCATCCAATGTATGGCTTTGGTGTTCCCTCCAACAGCCACAGAAGGGCATCACGGACACCTTCATCGTAGCTGCCTGCAGCATTTACCTCGCCGGTATTGATATTCTCGTTACAGGCATCTATCAGCTCGTACACTTCACTCTCAGTATGCTTCATATCTTAATACATTAAGAAAAGTTTTCAACTACAAATTCCTTACAATAAGGTACTTTTACCTTTGGATTTTGACTCATGTTTCGTAAGGAACGATAAGCGAACACCAATTTAATCTTTTTCATTGAAAGGGCTTCTTTGTGTAAGATTATAATTTCTGCCCAACCTGTACCGTTATTCATGCTGATACGTGTTGCTGATTTCCCTTTTTTCACCACACACTTGATTCCGTTTTGTTGTGCAATTCGCTCTATTCTCATATCAGTATTCTATTTTAGCTGTTCCTACTTCCAGAAGTGTACTGTCTGCCAGTTTCACGTATTCACGTCCGGCCAGTGCTGCCAGACGGCTGTCCTGCTCCAGATGTTCGTAACCTGTCTCGATACGCCGTTGCATCTTATCGATGGCACGGTCAAGATCTTCCTTCACCATGTCGAGGGTACGCTGCACCTCCTTCAACTTCTCAATATATTCTTCCGGCGTCATAGGCTATTATACTTACAAGACACTAAAATTCCCTCCTATTTCCGTTCTCATCTACAATTATATCCTTGTCGCTTTTTACAGAACCGAATGAAATGATAGACGATGTTTCTATCGTCAGCGACTTCTGCTTCACCAGTTCCCCGCCGACATATGCTTTCATCATCACCACCAGTGCCGTGGCTTTCTTTGCCCTGCCTTTGGGATACAATGTTGTAACAAAGCCAAGAGCCGGGCTGTTGGGCGAATAGATGCTATAGCTTCTGAGTTCCTTGTTTCTCCACGATCCCAGTGTCAGCTTCAGCTTGGTGCCATCCTCATAGATATCTGGAGCGATGACTCCTCCGTTATAATCCCCAAAGAAATCAACCTCGCCCTCCCATTCACTCACTGCTCCGCTGAAGGCCACATCGATGCGTACCATCCCTTTCGGATCTGATGCGTGGGCACTCTGGTGTGTTCCCTTCTCGTCCTCTTCCGTGCTGTCGCCACCACAAGACGTTAATACCGTTCCCATGAGCATTGCCATCATGGCAATCATCATGACATTCATCATCTTTTTCATAATTTCTTCTGTTTTATTTATTAGTCTATCAAATCTGTATGTTCACTCTCTTCTCTTTCCAGCAGATAGTCGAAAAACCGTTCTGCGGCTTTTTCGTCTTCCTGTAAGCTGTTGTTCCTGCAAAACTCCTTGAAGTCATCTATTCTCTCCTGTGAGGTATGATAGATGTATTCCAGTTTCGTGATGTTCCCTTTACAGTGAAGTTCCTGCAAGGTCTCTTCCTTATAAAATCCCTGTAGTGCTATCATTTTTATTCTTTTGTTGTTTTATATTCTCTGGCCATGGTCGTGAAACCATGCTGCATCCTGCCAGGAATTATCCTTACGATAAGAAGTGCGGCGTCTTCTATACTCTCTCTTGTATGACTTCTTGTTGTTACCTTTGGTCATCTTGAAGTCTGCGAACATTGCCAGAATGGCTGCAATAACAAAGAAACCCATAATCGTTATTTTTTAGTTAATAATATTGTTTATTCTTTTTCTATTGCAAAGATACGCATTTTTTCTTTTTCTGTCAAGGGGAAAACCCTATTCTGTAATAGGAAAACCCTATTTTTCCGACGGCATATTTCATTGTGTATTTTTATTACTTTCATTCCATAGTCTCTGCGAGTTGACTGCCATTACATGTCCCATTGTTCCGTCGCGGTTCGGGCTGATATTGAACATATAATTACACAGCCAGTCTTTATCCATATGTCTCAGGGCTTTTTTCAGGGTATTGACAGTCGCCGACACCCACCGTTTTTCTTCTGGCAGCAGCTCCGGGTTGACATAATCCTCCAGGAGGTCATCCAACAGAATATTGTTTACCGTATACACCTTCATAGACTCACCGTTCCATATCAGCAGTGTACCGGTGATATAATGCGTTGCCGTCCATGTCTCCATTCTTGCAAGGAGTCCGCCTATCGTGTCATCTTGCAGTCCGATGGTTTTCTCGTATGCGTCACAGAGCAGTGGATCTTCGAATCGACGTCCGTCTTTAGCTATAAAAATCGTTTCTGCCGTCATATACCTATTATTATATTATAAGTGACTTTTTTCTGTTATTCTGCTGCAAATTTACGAAAAAAAAACGATATTTCCAAATTTTTCGGCAAAATATTTCCGTATTTCCATATTTTTATGTATCTTTGCACGCAGAAATACGGAAATACATTAAACAAAGACAATTCTCAGCAGTATATATTTTGATTTTATCATATAAAATTGTATTATTATGGCAAAGATTTTAGTTTTTACCAATCGCAAGGGAGGCACTGGTAAGAGTACGTTATGTATTCAGTTTGCCAACTTCCTTGTTGCTCACGGCCATAAGGTTGCCGTTTTGGATAGCGACCCCCAGCAGAGCATTGTCGATCTGCGGAACAGGGAGATGGCCACCAATCCCGATGTGACCCTTCCGTGGTCTGTGCAGTTTCTCAACGACAACATCCACGACTACATGAAGCAGGCTAAGGCGATGGATGATGGTTTCATTCTTGTAGACTGTCCTGGCACTATCACCCCGTCGTTGCTTCCTGCCTTCCATGCTGCCGATGCCGTTGTCATTCCTTTCCGTTATGACGATTTCATTGTCTCTTCCACCATCAGTTTTGTGAAGGTTCTGAGGAAGGCCGGTGTCACGTCTCCTTTGATGTTTCTTCCCAACAACATTGACATCCGCATCAAGAACGCCAGTGAAGACCGCATCAAGGAGATACTCCGTGAGGTCGGTGTTGTCCTTCCCCGTGTCAAGCAAGGTGTTGCCGTCCAGCGTTGTTCCACAATCCGTCCTCTTGACAAGTATCAGGATGCCGCTGTGAAGTATTGTGTTGAGGAACTCCTTGTCCGTCTTTGAATGGTTTATTTGTTTTTTGTTTTTATCATATAAAATTGTATTACTATGGCAAAGAAGCAATTTAACGATGCAAGTCCCTTCGGTTCTTTTATTAGTTCCGAGGAAGAGCAGAAAGACGCTCTCCAGACCGGTCTGGAGGCTATGGGTCTCCCTGTTGCCGCTGATCCGTCCCCTACCCCTTCCAAGTCTGTCCGTCGCGGCCGTCCGTCGCGTAGTGATGAGTATACCACTGCCAATATTGTCGTCCGCAAGGATTTGTATGAGAAGTTCCGTGTCATTGCCGGCAAGGCTGGTTGTGCCATGAAGGACATTTTTGAGAAGTCCATGGACAAGAGTGTCCAGTCTTACGAGCGCAAGTACGGTACTATTCTCTTACGGAAGTCCAAGAGTAGTATTGACAAGGACACCATTTTCGAGGACTGACTTTTTTGAGGGTAAGCACAAAAAAAAGACCGCCATTTCATGAGGAATGACGGTTTTTTTATTAATATACAATCTTCTTATCAGAATGGCAGGTCTTCCGTATTCTCTTCTGGAGCCTGTGGAGGGAATGGTGTGTTCTCTGCCGTGGTGTCCGGAATATTCTGCACCTCTCGCTGTTCGACCACTTTTTCTTTTCCCTCCGTATTCTCTTCGGCATTGTCTTTCTTTCCGACTACTCTGACGAACTCGATGGTATTGGCGACGATCACCACCTGTGCGTGTGCCTGTCCGTCCTTTGTCCCTATCCATGCGTTCGGCATGCTCTGTGTTCCTGTTATCTCCACCAGCTTTCCTTTGGTGAGGTACTGTACCAGATTGCCCAGATGCTGTGGGTTGTTGCTCTTCACCCTTACCCACATCGGTTTTGTCTCTCCGTTGCTTCGGATGTCCGTTGCCACGTCCATCTGCAGGTATTTCTTTCCGTTCTTACCTTCTTTCACTATTGCGCCGTCCTTTCCGATACGGCCGAGGAATGATGACTTAATCATAGCTGTATTTTTTAAGTTATTATTTATCTTTTGCAAATTACGTTATTTTTCTGCATTTACCCTGTCGCTATTCGTAAAAAAGTCTTTTTTTAACACAAAAAAGACTTTTGTATTACCTCCGGCAGTTTTTTTTTCTTCGCCTTAGAAATGGAATTTCACGATACCTCCGACATAGAAGACATCCCCAGGCTTGTTGTTGGCATACGCGCTACGGATGAAGTCACCGAAGGGGTCTGCCGTTCCGTTATCGTTTTCCGAAATCCATATTCTGGCATCCGTTGTCTGGTGTGTCTGTTCAAACAGGTCTCGTGTCTTGCAGAAGAACATAGCGTCCTTGATATTATTATTATCCAGCTGTGCCACCATGTCCTTGATAGCCACGATCCACTCATAGATGAAGTTCTCTGCGCCGAGGAATATCAGTTTCCGTCCCTCGCGTCTGAAGACACCCTCCAGCATTTTTCCAAGATCTTCCAGCAGTTCTTCTTCGTCCTCTTCCTCGATGTCTTCGGTATAGTCTGCGAAATCTCCGATGTTATAGTCGTCGAACGTGCTGCTGTCGATATACTCTTCTTTCTCCAGCTCTCTTGTTGTAATCTGATAAATAAAGTTACGCATTTTTCTGTTGGCTGTTTGTATCGCGCCGCCTCCGCTTTTATGTTTTTTATTCCGTCGGCTTCGGTTTTGAGTTTACCTGGCATCGAAGATCCTTGTCTTTTTTTCTTTTTTTATTAGTTTCATTCGAAACCAGCAATTATGTCAAATATCTCTTTTTTGTTTTCCCGTATATCGTTAGTCCTATAGTCTTTTTTCTTGCTGGTTATTATCGGGAAGGTATTAAGGCATTTCGCCAAGGGTTTGGTG
>JAEEGL016559597.1_pt1 | contig 31513 bp, 31 predicted proteins | sample 9134231 | NCBI WGS metagenome assembly JAEEGL01 (sample SAMN16246548, study PRJNA631951) | gut metagenome | biome: gut microbiome; feature: rumen; material: fiber-attached | host: Bos | place: Iran: Karaj | collected 2018-10 | reverse complement strand
TTTGGAAAGCTCGTCTATCGTAGATTTCGATTCTGCCTTTTCTCTCGTGAGCGAGGCGAGAAGCTTCTTTTTGTTCTGGATTTCAGAGGGCGAGAGCATCGGATTGTCAAAAAGATAGTTTAAAACCATCTCGGCTTTTGCGTATGCGTTTGCACGTTTCTGATAGTTGCGGTACTGGCGCTCCCAAAACTCTGAAATTTCACCTGCTGCCAGGTTGTAGTAGGAGATTGAAGACATCTTCTTTCCGGTCTCGAGCAAATCGTAAAGCACAGGAAATGACGAGAGGTTCTGCTCAGTCTTCGTCGTCTCCGAACTGTTCGGGCCGGCTTCGTTTATAAGCTTGGCAACGCTCAGGATTTCGTTCACTTCGTTTTCCGACTGACGGAGCATTCCGTAGAACTCTTCGTTCCAGAATTTGGATCCGAGGTTGGTTGCGCGGATCACGAGCTTCGTATTGTCGAAAATCGTGTAGTTGAGCGGAGTCTCGACGAAGAAATCTTTGTAGTATTCAGAATATTTTCTCGCAATTTCAAAACGGTCGTAATTGTCGTTCCCGGACCATTTTACCATAAAGTAGAGAACAAAACCGCCGACTGCTATAAGCAGAAGCAGATATCTGATGTGCGAGTTGTTTCTGTTGCGTTTGGCAAGGTCTGCCGATCTGACTTTTCTTCTCATTTTTTATCTATTCCTCAAAAGTTTTTAAACACAAAAAACAGGGGCGGAACTATATCTTATAGGTTGACTTGTTGCAACTATTTGTTTTTGATATACTTGTCCTGAGAGAGCGTAACTGCTGTGAGAAGAGTGTATGATTTATCTTTTGTCTCAAAAAAAGATCGGATTTCCGCCGGTTTCCGAAGCTGAAGATGACGGATTGCTTGCTCTAGGCGGCGATTTAAGGCCAGAGAGGCTGATCCAGGCTTACAAAGCCGGTATTTTCCCGTGGTATTCCGAGGACAGCACACTTGAATATCAGGGCAGCAAGATACTTTGGTGGTCTCCAGATCCGCGCTGCGTCATATTTCCCGAAAAGGTCCACATATCCAGAAGTATGCGTAAAATTTTGAAGTCAAATGTTTTCAAAATCACCGTGAACAAGGCTTTTCCGAAGGTAATAAGCCGGTGCAGGCACGAGGTCCGCACAAATCAGGAGGGGACCTGGATAACCGATGATATGGAAAATGCCTACAACAGGCTTAATGTTTTAGGCTATGCAACAAGCGTCGAAGCCTGGCTGAACGGGACAGACGAGCTTGTAGGCGGACTTTACGGCGTTGTTCTCGGCAAGGTCTTTTTCGGCGAAAGTATGTTTTCGATATATCCCAATGCATCAAAAGCTGCTTTTATAACTTTCATGGAACTGCTTTGCGATGCAGGCTTCAAAGTCGTTGACTGTCAGGTCGAAACAAGTCATCTGTGCTCTCTCGGAGCAGAGATGATATCACGCGAAAAGTTTGTTGAGATCATTTCGGAGGCGGCAAATTGCAGTCAGCCGGAGCTGATAATGCAGTAATTTGCTCAAAAAAGTCAGAAAAATTATTTTTTTTGAAAAAAAGTGATTTTTTTGCAGGCATTGCTCTTGCAAATCTTTCGAGTGCCGTTATATTACTACCCGCAAAGCAGAAAAGACACCCTATTTTATTATCAGAGTTCGCTTTGATTTTAAATAAACTCTGCTGTTTTGCGTCTAACAAACAAAACTTCCGTTCCAAAACAATAAAGACAAACATCAATAAATATCTTGTTCCGAATCTCAGGGGGGGTGTCGTCATTTTTTATTGCGCATCTTTTTTTTGAAATAAATCTTGGTTGTTTTATGTTCTTACTGCAGTTTTTGGTTTATTTTTAAGAGGATGCTTTGAAAAAATTGTTTTTTATAACCCTTTTTCTTTTTGCAACTCTAAGTGCAGAGTCGTTTCGCCCTGATATCGCCGAATCTGAAATCCTGACAGGAGATCCTCTTTACATTACTGTTCCGGTGGCTCCGGCGGAAGGTATGCAGGCTGGATTCAAATCGAAGGCGGAAAATATCGCAATAGTTGAAATCGTGCCTTCCGAAGATAAAAAATCGGTCAGGATCGAGCTTGTCGCTCTTGCCGACGGCGAAATCGAGGTACCTGAAATAGAAATAAAAACAGGCGATACGATAAATTCCGTCCAGTCATTCAGAATAGTATCGAAAAAAAGGACGGAAGATAGTGATACCGAACTCAGAGGTCCAAAAGCGACAGTTGAAATTATGGAGAAGGACTACATGCCGCTCTGGATCCTGCTTGCTCTTCTGGTTGCCGGACTCCTTGTATTTTTAGTTTTAAAACTTAGGAAACATTTCAAAAAGAGGGTAGAAGAGAAGATCCCGGAGATCGTTCCGGCAGATGTCGCCAGAAAATTTATTGAAGATGCCAGAGCGAAAAAGGCCGAAGGCGATTACGAAAGCTTTACAGATCTTGTCACTCTTGGCATGAAAACATATATGTCTTTGAAATCAAAGAATAATTATACTGAAATGACGACATTCGAGGTAAAAAGGGCTCTCAAAAAGGATCCTCTGTTTTCCGGTGATTCAGAGGATATTCTTTCGCTTTTGCGCCTTGCCGACAGATATAAATTTGCAGATGCAGCCCTGACGCTTGCCGATTTTGATTCAATGATCGACCGTTTTTCTGATTTTTTGAATAAAAAGGAGGCGGTAAGATGATGCTTCTGGATCCGCTTTGGCTTCTTCTTATGATTCCGGTCATAATTCTTTATATTGTTTTGGTTAAATCAAAATCATCAAAGAATACAATGAATTATACTAATTTCAGAATGGCCAGAAGGTCGGCTGAATTTAAATATTCGCTTCCGCGCCTTTTTGATTTCCTGGCATTGACAGCGGCGATCGTTGCTCTTGCGCGACCGGTCAGTCTGGAAAAGACGATAACTCCGCCGGTCGAAGGAAAGGATATTATGATTGCGCTTGATGTCTCCGGTTCGATGGAGGCGCTCGATTTCCAGCCGAAAAACAGAATGGCAGCCGCCAAATCTGTAATTGAAACATTTGTCAAAGGCAGGACCAGCGACCGTTTAGGACTTGTTTTTTTTGCAAGGGACAGCTTCCTGCAGGTTCCGCTTACAACCGATTATGATATTTTTATCGAGCTTCTCTCGAAAGTTACAACAGGTGTGATAGAGGACGGAACAGCTATCGGAAACGGTCTCGGACTTGCCCTTTCGAGAATAGATTCAAGCAAGGCCAAGAGCAAAATCATCATCCTGCTCACAGACGGCGACAACAATGCCGGAAATGTCACGCCCGAGGCTGTAGCCGAACTTGCAAAACAGCATGGGGTCAAAATCTATTCTGTTCTGATAGGAACGGACAAAGAGGTCCCGTTCCCTGCCGGAAAGGATTTTTTCGGACGCGAGACCTATCAGCGGGTGACCGTCAAGACAAATCCGGCGCTTTTAAAAAAGGTTTCCGAAATTTCCGGCGGAAAGTTTTATCAGTCTATATCGACAGAGGAGCTGAAAAAGGCTTTTGCCGATATCGATTCGCTTGAAAAGAGCCCGATCTCGGCAAGAAAACTTAAAATTTACAACGAATATGCCGACAAATTCATAATCGCGGCAGTTATTCTCATTCTTCTGGCGCGGTTGTCTGCAATGCTGTTCAAGCTTTATCCGGAGGTCGAAAGATGAAATTCAACAGTTGGAAAATTCTTCTTTTGGCGATCGCCTGGATTCCGGTCCTGCTCTTCTGGATGATATATTCTTCCAAGAAACGCCTTGAATTCTTTAGATTTTTCTCAAGACAGCAGAGTGAAAAGATTTTGAATGTTCGTGGAAAAACCATCGTCGTGAAAAGGATACTCATCTTCATGACGCTTGCATTTTTTACAGTTGCCGCGGCAAGACCTCTGATAGGCGGCGAGGAGGTGAATTCGACAAGCAGCGGTATCGATATCGCCGTTATTTTTGATGTGAGCCTCAGCATGAAGGCAGAAGATGAAAACGGACCGCGTTTCGAGAAGGGAAAGATGATGATGATCGATGTCCTGAACTCTTTGGGCGGCGACCGTGTTGCAATAATTCCGTTTTCCGGAGCCGCGTTTTTGCAGCTTCCGCTTACCGACGACTATGAGACTCTCCAGACGGTCGTATCGTCACTTGAGCCGGGAATGATCGAAAAGCACGGAACGGCACTCGGAACGGCTATCGAGCTTGCCAGCGAAACGCTGAAGGCATCTCCGGATACCTCTGAAAAGCTGACGATCGTCATATCCGACGGCGAGGATCCATCCCTGGATTTCGAGAAGATGAGCCGCCTGATCAAGGAACAGAATATCCATCTTGCCGTTTTGCCTCTCGGGAGCGAGGAGGGGGCACCGATCCGTATCGGAGACAGCTACCTGAAGGATATAAACAATCAGACGGTTATAACAAAAATCAACCGCGGCTTCTTTGAAAAATGTTTCTCGGCTCTTGGAGCTGTCGAGATAAAAAGAGGCGAAACGATCAGCTCGTATATAAAAAATTTCAAAAAAGCGACACGTGACGAACAGCGCACTGTCAATATTTATAAAGAGCGTTTTCAGATCCCGCTGCTCTTCGGAATTGTCGTTTTTCTCATTTTCCAGCTCTACTCGTTGGGAAAAGGAGGAGGTAAGTCATGAAAAAAATAATTTTAACCCTTCTTTCGATATCTCTTCTCTCTTTTTCTCCTTTTGAAAAGGAGGCGGAAGAGAGCGTCGAGGGCAGAAAAAAGTATGCCGTCGGCGAAATGGAGGCCGCCGGAGACCAGTTCTCTGCCGCCGGAGAGCGTCTGAAGGATAACGCAGAGGCCTTTTATGACCTTGCCACAGCTCAGCTTGCAATGCAGAAGTATGAGGAGGCGATCGGGAACTACAAGAAGGCTTTGGAGACAGGAAAGGCTGACAAAAATTTACGTTCCGACATTTTTCACAACATGGGAAATGCGATGGCGGGTCTAGGCAAATATCAGGACGCCGAAAATTTTTATATCCGTTCGCTTAAGGAGAGACCTTCGAAAGAGACCGCCGAAAACCTTGAGATCGTAAGAAGGATCATTCAACAGCAAAAGGAACAGCAGGAACAGGAAAAACAGGATCAGCAGGATAATCAGGATAAAGAGAAAAATCAGGATCAGGAACAAAATAACGACGACCGGAATCAGGAAAAACAACAGGAAGAGGATAAAGAAAAAGATAGTAACGAAGATCAGCAGCAGGAACAGCAGGATCAGAAAGAGGAACAAAATCAAGAAGATACTGAGAAAGACAAACAGGAAAGAGAGGCCGAAGAGGGGCAGGATCAGGAGCAGCAGGAGCAAAATGACGAGGATGCTGGAGCGGCGGAAGCGGAGCAAAACGATGACGAAGACAAGCAGGAGGAGTCAAAAAACTCAATGCTCCAGCAGTTTAAACAGCGTAAAAATTTGCAAATATCGCCATTCATACTAAAAAAACAGCCCCAATCCGAAAGCAGTCAGACTTGGTAATCGGAGATTTGCGTTTATTTTTGGGTAAAAGGTGAAATGCTGAAACTAAAAATATTGTTGATCAATTTGTTGATTATATTGCCATTTTTTCTGTTTTCGCAGTCTATCTCCATCTCTGCGGACACAAATCTTGTTCAGAACGGACACCTTTTTGGTTTTGTTGTGACAGCCGAAGGATCGTTCGACTCGATCAGCGAACCCGCTTTCGGATCATTTGAAGTTGAAAACCGTTCGCAGTCGCAGTCGAGTTCCATAAATTTCATAAACGGCAAATTCGACAAGAAAAGTTCAATAACTTATTCGTATTCGCTTCGTCCGACCAAAGAAGGGACCTTCAAAATCGGTCCTGCGGCTTTGAATTTGAAAAACGGCAAAAAGATACTCTCGAATGTTGTAAATATCACGGTAGTCGGATCAGCGCCGGCTCAAGATCCTGCACAGGACGCAGAAGAGGATGAAGATATCCCGGGCGGGAACACACAGAATGCTGTAACGCCGAAAAGTGGCGGGACAACGCTGATGGCTCCGTTGAGCAAGTGGGAGAAGCAGACTCCGAACAATTTTATAAGGACAATAGTTTCGCCTTCTGAAAATATATATCAGGGCGAACCGATCAATGTTTCATACTATCTTTTTGTAAAGCCCAACACTATTTCCAACGTCAATTACTACAAAGATCCAGTCTTCGAGAACTGCTGGAAAGAGGAAAAGGGCGAGACAAGACTCAATTTCAAGCGGATTTCCATCGACGGTCGAGTCTACGATTACGCACTGTTGAAATCTTATACCCTGATCCCGAATGAAGGCGCGACCTCGCTTGTCGCCTCTCAGGTTGTTATGGATGTCATTATCGGCTCTTTCTTTGACCAGAGAAAGCAGACGATCTCCTCGATAGCCCTCAATATTCCTCTGAACGAGCTTCCCGAAAAGGAGTTCCACAAAAACGGTAAGGTCGGCGATTTCAAACTGTCTGCAGACAAACAAAGCCTGAATCTGGATAAGGACAACCTTTTGAATACGGTCACTTTTGTATTGAGCGGCTGCGGAAGCTTCCCGTCAACCGAGATCAAGCTGGAGGAGAACCCGAACCTTAAAATTTTTGCCCCGGAGATCGATTCGCAGATATCTGCGACTCCCCAAGGACTTTGCGGCAAAAAATCATGGAAATTCATGGTAAAGGGTCTGAAGAAGGGTAAAACTCAAATCAAAACCATTCCGGTCGACTTCTACAGCAAGGAGAGCGGATGGAAAAGACTGGAACCTCTTGAAATTCCGATAAATGTCAACGATGTTTCTCTGGTTTCGGGGGAAGATAAGGAGCCGCAGGAGCACTCGTTCGAGCTCTTAAAAGAGCTGCCGAAAGGTGTAAAATGCTATGAAATCAAGCCCTTGACTCAGCAAAAATGGTTTATGGCCACGCTTCTTGTTCCTATTCTTTCGGTTTTGATTTCATTTATTGTATGGCTGCACGGGACTCTTCGTCAAAAACGCCGCGGGTCATTCAACTCAAAAGTTTCGATGTATGTCGACAGGATCAATTCGTCTAAAGACAGCGTCGAACTTCTTAATAACTTTTATGATGCGCTTTCCGGGCTTTACAAAATCGAACTAAAGGGCGAACGGGCATCCGCAATAAAACAGAAATACGGAAGCAAGGTCGATGAAATCGTAGAATTTATCAGACAAATCGAGCACTTGACCTACAGCGGCCAAACTAGTTCCGATATTTCGGAGTTTAAGGCAAAGGCGGTAAACTTCATTACTTTGGAGAGAAAAAAATGAAAAAATTGATCCTCTCTTTGATTGTATTTTTACTCTCTGCGGCGCTTTCGGCTGATGACGCCTTTACCTATTACGTCAACAAAGACTACCAGAAGGCCTACGATTCACTCTATTCGCTTTTTTCGAGTGACAGCGACGATCCGCTCTATTCCTATAATTTAGGTGTCGTATCGTCAAAGCTCGGGAAAAAGGGTGAGTCACTCTATTTTTATCTCCAGTCTCTCCAGAATTCGCCTGATTTCAGTGAAGCCAGGAACAATCTGGATATTGTATCAAAGGATCTTGGAGTCACAGTTCCCAAAAAACTTTTGGAACCGCTTTATGCTGTTGATATCACTTTGATTTTATTTTTTATTTCGCTCTATGCTTTTGCGGTGCTTCTCTCGATCCTGTGCTTCAAAAACGACTGGCGTATCAAAATCACGCTTCTTCCGGTCTTTCTTTTCACATGCGTGACAGCATCTCTTTACTATTTCAATTACACTGAGCAGGCAAAGGAGACCTGGGCTGTCGTTGTTGCAGCGGAACCCTTAAGAAGCGGGCCGGACAGCTCTTTGAACGAGATCGGGTCTGTGAAGGAGGGCGAAGTTATCAATATTTTGTATTCCAGCGGATCCTGGTATAAAGTAAAGAGCTTTCAGGACAATGTCGAGGGTTGGATTGATCTCAAAACGATCAGGGCATTAAAAAGAGGTCATATATGAAGAAGAATAATCACTGTTTGTTTTTAGTTACCTGCATTGCTTCGATCCTTTTTTCATGTTCGTCAGCGCCTAAGGTCGGAGAGACGGAATCTGACGCTGAGACGGTCTACAGGCAAGGTCTTTATTTCCTCGAAAAAGATGATTATAACAATGCCGAAGCAAAATTCATGAAGGTGATTTCCGATTTCAGTTTCAGTAAATACGAGCCCTATGCAACAGTCGCCCTTGGAGACACTTACTTCGAAAAAGAGGAATTTGCGTCGGCAATAACGGTTTATGAAACCTTCCTGAAACGTCATCCCAAACATGAACTTGCGCCTGAAGCCGAGCTTCACAAGGCAAACAGTTACTTCGCTCAACGTCCGTCGGATTTCTTTCTTCTTCCGGATCCGTCGGAAAAAGATATTCAGGAAGTTTATACAGCGACAGCGCTTTACCGCGAATTTCTGAAAAAATATCCGGACGACAAGAACGCTGACGAGTGCAGGGAAAATCTGGCAAAGGCAGAGGCCATTTTGATAGAAAAGGATCTGAGGATTGCCGAGTTTTACGGAAAAAAGAAAAAATGTGCCGGCGTGAACCTTCGTTTGAAACACATTTTTGACAACTATGAAGTGTCGTCTCCGAAGGCTTTGGCAAGGATCGACAAACTTAAACAGAAATGTCCGGCTGAGACGGCCCTGGATTACCAGAAACCGATAACGGAGGAGGCGATTAATCAGGAAAGCTCTGAAAATGCCGCAAAAATAGAAAACAACACTCAGGAGCAACCGGCACCCCAAGAGGGCGATTCTTCTGCTTCTGAGACAAAATAGTAATTACCTTAAATTTATTAGTCACCGATGAAAAATAGAATAAAACTCCTGACACCGGTTATTTTTATGCTCCTTTCCCTCTTTTGCAGCTGTTCAATTTCCGATGACGAGCGGGAAGAGGTCTCAAAAATACTGAAAATCCGTGAAGGTCTGCTCAACCAGGGGAAGATAAATTCTCTGGAGCTTCTTCTGACGGACGATTTCGAAAACCGGAAGAAATATGTCGAGCAGCTGCAATATCAGCATATCTATTTTACAGAGTATGAGTATAAAATGGACAGCGTCGATTTTGTATCTTATTCCGCTTTTCCGAAAAGCGCTGAAGTCAGGATCAAATACAACCTCTTGTTCAGGATCCCGGATTCCGTCGGTGCAAATGTCTGGATCTCAAGAGTTGAGAAGCTCAAATTGAAGAGGGAAAAGATAGGTTGGAAAATCGCCTCGATTGCAGACGAAAAGGAGAGCGGTCAAAAGGTCGACGCGCAGACGACCCATGACATTTTTAAAACATTGGATGCAAGGGTGATGGCATACGGAAACGGAGATTACGAACTCTTCCGGACGCTTTTCAGTAATGACTTCAAAAAGAGGGAAAAATACCTTCAGGAGTTTAAGGAAAACAGGGAGGCTTTCGGGAGTATGATTTTTAAGATCAACGGGAGAAGGCTGATATATTTCTCGAAGGAGAACAAGGAGGCCAGAGTTGTTCAAAGTTACGATATGATCCTAAAGATGAAAGAGAGTGAAAAAGCTCAAAAAATAGAGAAGCAAAAGGAGATCATCACGTTAAAAAAATCTCCCGACGGAGAGTGGCTGATAGCTGGTTTAAATTAAATGTACGAACTTAAGAGAAGACAAAACACCACTGAACTTGAGACAAATTGCCGGGAAATTCCGAACAAAACTGTTCGATATTTTCAAAACTACGGATCGACTGCCAAAAGTGCGGGATTATCATTAAAAATATTTTTGATAATATCTATATTTTTAATTGGTTTTTCGATCAATGCGTTGGAAAATCAAAATATATGTGAGCGTTCAATTGTGTATGACAACTTATTTGATATAGAATGTATGAATATTTTTTCGTACGGCTACGCAAACGATCTTTATGATAATATCGATGGACTTCAGGTATATATTGACGAATTTGGAATATCTGATGAAACTATATATATAAAATATCTGACATATCTTAGAAAAAAACAGCTGTTTCCTGCAATTGTTTCGTTGATTATTATGGCAAACAATAACGATTATCATTTTAACGATTATGATAAAAACCGATCTGCATATAGACATGCTTTAAATGAACTTATCAATCTTCTTGAGATGCACAGCAAGAAAGCTGACTCAAACGATGTGAAAAATTTATCTAGAACTTTCGATGTTCCGGTGAATATGGATCAGTTATCAGATAAATTATTATATTCAATTGAGGCTATGATATCAAAATCAACATCTGTAAGTAAGATACTCTTCAGCTCTTTGATGTATTCTATTTCCAGCATTCCTCCTGAATTTGATTTTAATGGTGATGATTTTGCAAAATCTCTCTTGTTATATCTAATAAAGTTGCGGAATGAAAAAATTCTTGCCGAATATATTTCATATTTTGCAGACTCAATTAATGGAATCGAGCCAAAATATTCGTATCGTACTTTTGTGATTCTGAATAGACTCGGGTTGAATAAAATTGATTCCGGATCGATATATAAAACCAGAAATGTTGTTCTAGCCAATGAATTTATAAGCAGGACCGAACAAAAGAAGCAAAATGAGCCTGATAAGGAGATAGAGGATTTCAAATATAATAAATCGGATGATTGTGTCTATTTGGAAAATCGTAAAAGATGGATTTTGGAAACGATGCCGGCTGATAGGGATGTTCTTCTCTTTAACAATTCAGCCATGATCGTTGAACAGTGTGCGGAATCATTTATTCTGTTTGCTCCGTTTATTAACGAAGGCAATGACTTTATTATTTTCAACGATAATCTTTGGATCCGTTACTTTGTCGAAGCACTTGACGAGATCGTTCAGAACAGACTGGATGAGGAAAAGGCGACCGAACTGCTTGAGGCAGGCTTCCGGGCCTCGCTCTGGGAGGGAAGAGATGACAGACCGGCTTCATGGTGGTTCTTTTTTTATTTGTCAACTCGCGAAGATTATATGGCAATTTTAAAGGCACTTGTTTTAAAACAGACTGCAGGACTGAACTGGAAATCATATAATGATAATTCAGTGAGCGAAGCTACCGACTTGATTTATAAAACACTCTACGGGAAAGGGTTGTAAGATGGTAAGGCATGGAAATGACGCCCAGTATTTGAGGAAATATCTCAATTTCATAAAGCTTGAAAAGGGACTTTCCGCCAACACGATCGAATCTTATGAAAGAGATTTGAAGCAGTTTACAGAGTGGCTTGCCGGGCAGGGATCGAGCCTTTCCGCTGCCGATTCGATGCTTGTCAGCGAATATGTTGTCCATCTCTCAAAGGATAATCGTCTCTCAGACAAGTCGCTTGCGAGAGTCACATCCAGTATGCGGAGTTTTTTTAAGTTTTTGCTGGAGAATAAAAGCATAGATCCTGAACTTCTTGAGGTTCTTGAACCGGTTAAGTTGAAGAATTCATTACCGACTTTTTTGACTCTTGAGGAGCTGAGGGATCTTTTGTCTGCAATTGATACGACCTCTGTTCCCAGGTTCAGGGACAGGACGATTTTTGAACTTTTTTATTCGTCAGGACTGCGTGTCTCGGAGCTTATCGACCTTAAAATCGGAAATATTTACAGACGGGATCAGCTTTTAAGGGTAAGAGGAAAGGGGAGTAAGGAGAGAGTTGTGCCCTACAGCGATGATGCAGCGGTTTTTTTGCACGAATATCTTGATAAAATGCGTCATAAACTGATGCGGCCCGGAGATTTTAACGAATATGTCTTTATCAACAACCACGGACAACAGTTTACACGTCAGGGGATTTGGAAAAAAATAAAGGAATATGCGCGACTTGCAGGAATAACAAAAGAAATTTCACCGCATAAGCTGAGACATACCTTTGCGACGCATCTGCTTGAAGGAGGAGCGGATCTCAGGACCCTTCAGGACCTTTTGGGACATGCAAGCATCAACACAACTGAAATCTACACGCATGTCGAACACAAGAAAATACAAAAAGAATTTGAAAAAAGACACCCGCGAGAGGATGTAGAAAATGAAGAGTAGCAGAGTTTATGCGATAATTCTGGCTTCCGGAAAGGGAGAAAGGCTTAACTGCGGATTTCCGAAACAGTTTCTGACAATAAAGGACAAAACGCTTGTCGAGTATGCAATTGAAGCTTTTGAAAAAAATAAAAATGTCGATTCGATCATTGTTGTAATAGAGCCTGCTTCACGTGAAAAATTATGCGGGATCCTGGCAAAAACGCATTACACCAAGGTTTCGGGAATTGTCGACGGCGGTAAAACCCGCTTCGAAAGCTCAGTAAACGGAGTAAACGCCGTGCCGGAAAAGGGTGTAAAAGTTCTGATCCATGATGCGGCTAGACCTTTTGTTTCCCAGCGGATCATTGACGACACGATACAGGCGCTTGATAAATATCAGGCAGTAGAGACTGCAATCAGGGCGACGGATACGATAATCGAGCGAAATGATGAATTTATGCTTTCCGCAACAACGGTCAGAGCGCGCATGATGCAGGTCCAGACACCTCAGGGATTCTCTCTCGAGGTCATAAAAATGGCGCAGGAGATGGCAAAAAAAGATAAGAATCTGGAAGCTACAGACGATTGTGGATTGGTTTTTAAATATGGGATCTGCGATGTTTTTGTGGTCGAAGGGGAGCGGCAAAACATAAAAATCACCTATCCTGAGGATATTTTATTCGCTAATTACGTCGTTAATGCTCTAAATTTTTGACCTTTGCTTTATTTTTTCATTTAATGCACATGCGTGTTGCTTATACAATTAAATTTTGGAGGAAAATTTGAAAAATTGTGTTTGTGACTGTGACAAAAGCAAAGTCATAAAAAACGTAAATGCCGCTTTGGAACAATTCAAAAAGGGCGGGATTGTCATAATTGTCGACGATGAAAATCGTGAGAATGAGGGCGATTTCGTAGTTGCAGCCGAGAAGATAACTCCTGAAATAGTCAATTTTATGATAAAAAACGGCCGCGGAGTGCTCTGTACGCCGCTTACGGAGGAGCGCTGCAAGGCTCTTGAGCTTGATATGCAGGTGTCTAACAACACCTCACTGCTCGGAACTCCCTTTACCGTCAGCGTAGATCTTCTGGGGCACGGCTGCACGACAGGTGTTTCAATGCACGACAGAGCTGCAACGATCAAGGCGCTTGCCGATGAAAAGACAACAGCTCGGGATCTGGGGCGGCCGGGACACGTAAATCCTCTGCGCGCAAAAAACGGCGGGGTTCTGGTCCGTGCCGGTCATACCGAGGCTTCGGTCGATCTGGCTCGTCTTTCCGGGCTCAAACCGGCTGGAGCGCTTATCGAAATCATCAACGATGACGGCTCCATGGCGAGAATGCCTCAACTCATTGAAATTGCAAAGGCAAATAATTTTCCGATACTCACGATAGAGGATCTTATAGCATACCGTCTGATGACTGAATCGCTTATCGAGCAGGTCGCAGACGCCGTTTTACCTACCCGCTGGGGCGGAAAATTCAACATAAAGGTCTTCAAAAGCCTTGTCGACGGTCTTGAGCACATTGCTCTGATCAAAGGAGACGTAACGAACGGCGAGCCTGTTCTGACGCGTGTCCACTCCGAATGTCTGACAGGCGATGCTCTCGGCAGTATCCGCTGCGACTGCGGATATCAGCTTCAAAACGCGATGGAGCTGATAGAACGTGAAGGCCGCGGCGTCATCCTGTATCTGCGTCAGGAGGGCAGGGGAATCGGGCTTGGCAACAAGATCAAGGCATACCATCTTCAGGACGAGGGCATGGATACAGTTGAAGCAAACATTGCGCTCGGATTCCCGCCGGATCTCAGAGATTACGGCATCGGCGCCCAGATTCTGAAAACTCTTGGAGTGAAAAAGATCCGTCTGCTGACAAACAATCCTAAGAAAATCACCAGTCTTGCAGGCTACGGTCTTGAGGTCACAGAGCATGTTCCGAATGTTTCCGGAGTTCAGGATTCGAACAGACACTATCTCGAGACAAAACAGATCAAGATGGGGCATACGATTTTTACCGAAGATAAAGAGAACAAATCATAATTTTTTGAGGAGCAACCAATGAAAAAAAATCTTATTGTCGGCGAACTTACCGCTAAAGGAAAAAAGTTTTGCATCGTAGTTTCAAGATTCAACAGCCTTTTGTCCGAATCGCTTCTTAACGGCGCGCTCGACTGTCTTGAACGTCATTCCGCTGAAAGCGTCGATGTCATCAAAGTTCCGGGCGCATTTGAGATCCCGTTTGTTGCAAAAAAGGCTGCAAACACAAAAAAATATGATGCTGTGATCTGCCTCGGCGTTTTAATCAGAGGCAACACTCCTCACTTTGATTTTATCTCCGCGGAGACCAGCAAAGGGATTGCCCAGGCGTCTCTCGAGACCGGAGTCTATATGGCTTTCGGCGTCCTGACTGTCGATTCGATCGAGCAGGGTATTGAACGTGCCGGAACAAAGGCAGGAAACAAAGGGTTCGACGCTGCAGTCGCAGCTATCGAAATGTTGAATGTTTGTGACAAGATTTGAGAGTAAAAAATGGGATTAAGAAGAAGATCCAGAGAGAAGGCTCTGCAGATCCTTTACAGCATGGAATTTAACAAAGGTCTGACAGTCGATGAAGCCGTAGACAGCTATGTTACATACTTCAATCTTCCGTCAAAAAACGGCGAAGATCCCGACAATAATGTACTCGGTGAAGACGAAATCGTCTTTGTGAAGTATCTGCTGCGGGCGGTAAAAGCCAACATCAAAGATATCGAAAGGCTGATCGAGGAGGCGGCTACGAACTGGAGAATTGACAGGATCGCGCTTATCGAAAGAAATATTCTCAGAATGTCTGTGGCTGAACTGATTGATGAAAAAAACGGAGTTCCGTTCAAGGCGACGATCAATGAAGCTATTGATATTGCAAAGAAATTCGGCAACAAAGAATCCAGTGCCTTTGTCAACGGCATCATAAATAAAATAGCCGACGTGATAAACATCAAAAACAAAAAGCTATGACGGAAACAAAAAGATTCACGCCATATACCACTGTAATTATTACCGGAAATGCTCTAGAAGCAGATCTTTGCCGGCAAACTGAAGAGTGGTGTCAAAGTGAATCCTTTAATCCCGAAGGCCAGGTCCTGATAGTCAACCGCGAAAATAAAACGATACAAAAGTTCAAGAAAAACAACAGGCTGGAGCTTACCGAAACAGATGGTTCGATCTCTGAAACGATCAGAAAATGCAAACCGTCGTGCACTATTGATATGAGTGGGAAATTATCAAATAAAATCATTATGTTAAGATCTCATTCAGGGATAAATGTCGCACAAAGATCGCTTTTTTCGTTTTTGTTTTGCAACTACTCGTATCCAAAAAACAAGAAGAACAGCCTGAGAGATGCTGTCCCGTTTTTTTTCAACTCGGATTCAGGCTCCAGAATAACGTCAAACAAAAAGATAAACGAGGAGCTTTTCAGGGACAGTATGAATATGAACGGCATCGCGGTTGCTGATTTGGGGGAGCTTCCTGAAAAACCGAAGAAGAATATTCTATGGATCCCGACGCTCCAGACCGCTATGAAGGACTTCATAAAGATCACTTACATGGCGGCTGATTCCGAATCCAGAATTTATGTGTTTATTCCTAACGAGGCCTTTGAAAAAAAATTCAGCGCAATATTTTTCGCTCAGGGGCGAGAAAAGGATTACGCCAAATATCTTTCCTTAGTAAAAGGCGAAACTCTTTCTGAGGCGATTTTCGGCAACGATTCAGCAGATTACTCTGAAATCATATTTTCTCAGACTCATTTTATTGAATATATCCAGACAAAAAGAAAGTGTGAAAAGGTTTCTTCAACGAAAGTGAGCATTTTGATATCGCTTCAAGAGATCCCGGTCCTTGACGGAGAGCTCAAGGTCGCGGAGATGCACCAGGCTGCCAAAGATGCGATCCGCCAGAACGTTGAAAAAATAGAAAAAATAATTCCAAGAGGTAAGTTCCTGAAATGATTAAAAAAACGCAACCAATAACTTCGCATAACATATATTATGTAAACTAAAGAGTCGAAATAAAGCAGGTTCTATGGATAAATTCGAGCTTCTCATAAACAAACTTAGCAGCTGCATCTCAGACAATCATTTTCCGCAGACTGTCCTGCTCTACGGCTCTTCTGTTCAGAATCTTGAGGACTTTCTTCTTGCTATTGCCCAGAATCTTATTCAACCTAAGAGAATTATTGAGAAAAATGATTTTGTTTCACTCTGTCGCACAAACAGATATATAGATTTTATAAATGTTTTCTCTATCGGTTCGGTCAAGGTCGACGATATTCACGATATAGAAAATAAAATTCAGTACGCTCCGTATGAGTCTGCCAACAGGATCGTCTTTTTCAAAGATGCCGCGATACTTACACCCCAGGCCCAGAACGCTCTTTTAAAGAAAATTGAGGAGCCTCCGCAGCGAACATTCTTTGTTTTTGCCGTAAATCAAAAGAATTCACTGCTTCCGACTATAATCTCGCGTACAGTCAAAATTTTCGTTCCTGAGGCAAATTCAGAGGTCGATCCCAATGAGGCCTCGCTCTTTTTCCCGTTTCTCAAGAGTTTGAACGAAGATCTCGGCGATGAGCTCTATTCTGCGGAAAATACAAGGTTTTCAGAACTTGCCGCCCTGGATCTCCGCAGGGTCACCGTTATTGATAAAATCTATAAAGAGATTGTCTCGTCAAATAATGAATTTGAAGCGATCCTGTCGAAATTCAATGCGGATAAATCCGAATATCTCAGGAGGATGCTGATCAAGATGAGGCTTGCTCTCTATGCTTTTCATGTAAGGAAATCATACCCGGAAATTGCCGGCAGAATCGTTAAATTTTTAAATAATCAACAGTATTTTTCACCTGATTGTTCTGTTTTTTTTAATTTGATAGGAGAAAAAATTGGATAGAAAAAACAATAATAAATACAGAAACATGGATGTTTCAGAGGAAGAATTCCGCACTCTGCAGGAACTCGAAAAAAATGATGACGGCTTCTTTAAAGATGAAAATTCCAAGCTGAAAAAAGCCGGTTGTCCGATCGCACCGCTCGGCGGCGGAAATGCGCTTTATTTCGATTATTCCGATGAAATGCCGGTATTTGAAGACGTTATAGCCATTCAGTTCCAGACAGCCGGAAAGATCTATTGGTATTATTATCCAGAGCAGAAAGAGCCGGGAAACGAGCTCAGACAGGGCGACATCATTGTTGCATACAGTGAACGCGGAATGGAACTGGCAAAGGTTTTGAACAAAAGCCGCGATGATTTCTTAAAACAAAATAAGATAAATTTCATCAAAAACGGCTTTGTAAGAAAGGCCACTAAAGAGGATTTCGAGCAGGAAAAAAGGCTCCTGGCCAGTGCTGAAAAGGCAAAAGAGGTCATATTGCGCCTCAACAAGGAACTGAACCTGAAGATGAAAGTCGTTAAGGTAAAATACACTCTGGATGACACGAAAGTCATATTTTACTTCTCTTCAAACGGCAGAGTCGACTTCAGAGAGCTCATAAAAAAGCTTGCTTTCGAGCTGAGAAAACGGATTGAAATGCACCAAATCGGCGTAAGGGACACAACAAAAATATTGGGTGGACTCGGTCCGTGCGGTCAACCTTTATGCTGTTGTAAACACATGCACTCCTTCTCGCCTGTCTCGATAAAAATGGCACGTGACCAGAATCTAAGCCTGAATCCGAATAAAATATCCGGCACTTGCGGAAGATTGTTCTGTTGTTTAAGTTATGAAGACTCTACATACGAAAGCTTGAGAAAAGATTATCCTTTAGAGGAAACTCCAATTTTTGACAAGACAAGCGGAAGACAAGGATATGTCAAAAAAGTAAATGTGATAAATAAAACAATATCTGTGTTCTTCCCTGAGAATCAGGCAAAAAAAGAGAAAGCTGAAGAAAAGATCTTTTTAAGAGAGTGTCTGGAAAAATCAGAAAACAGCTGGGCTATATTTCAACAGCCTGTAGAAGAAAACAAGAATGATCAATCGATGTTTGTTCCTGTAACACCCAAGGAAAAAGAGGTTCTGTTAGAAAACAGAGACAAAAAACCTCAAAATAATAGTGAACGGCGTCTGACAAGACCAAAGATAGATAAAGCTGAACAACAAAACAAACAGCAGAAAAATGAAACAAATTCTGATAATGACAATAAATCAGAAAACCAAAACAAAAAGAGACATTATAATAATAGGTCCCAGCATAAAAGAAATACAAGAATGAATATGCAGAAACCAGAAGACAAGAAAGAAAACGAATAGAGATGTTTATAGATACTCATTCTCACATTAATATGATATCTACCGAAAAGGATATTCCGGTAGAAAACATAATTGATGAACTAAAGCAAAATGATGTCGATACAGTTGTCGACATTTGCGGTTCTGAGGAAGATTTTATATTTCATAAAAGCGTAGGGAAGCTGTTTTCAGACAATAAAATCGATTTTTATGCATCGGCCGGAATACATCCTCACGAAGCAGATAGATATGTAGATACAGATATTTCATGGATCAAAAATATCAGTAAAGAAATCTTTGCTGTCGGTGAAATCGGACTTGATTTTTTTTATGATTTTTCTTCCGTAAAAAACCAGGAAATCATGCTTCGAACCATGGTTGAGCAATCTATCGAACTAAATTTACCTCTATTAATCCATGGAAGATGCGGCGAAGAGCAAATTTTGAAGACTCTTGAAGATTATAACCTTAAAAACGGGCGCGTACTTTTTCATTGTTATACGGGCCCGCTTGATATCGCCGAACGTATTCTTGCAAACCACTGGCTGATATCATTTTCAGGGATCCTGACTTTCAAAAAATCTGAAGATGTAAGGAAGATTTTAATGATGACTCCAAGAGATCAGATTTTTTTCGAAACAGACTCCCCTTTCCTCGCCCCTGTTCCCTTCCGGGGCTCGGTCAATACTCCGGCAAAAGTTCGTTTTGTTTATGAGTATGCCGCTAACCTGTTGGACATCGATGTCAATATTCTGGCAGAACAGGTCAGGAAAAATTTTATCAATTTTTTCAATCTGAATAATGACTAAAAAAATAGCAGCCTTTACGACCACCATACCTGTCGAGGTAATACTTGCAGCCGGATACAGACCTCTTGATTTAAACAATATCTTCATCTCTTCAAAAAACGCACTGGATCTGGTCGAAAACGCAGAGCTTTCCGGTTTCGCAGGAAGTTCATGTTCCTGGATCAAAGGCTTATATTCAGTTTTGAAAAATAACGAGCTCAACAAGGGGATCGACGTTTTTATTGCAGTAACCGAAGGAGACTGCTCAAATGCAAGGGTTTTAGAGGAGATCATCTCTTTAGAGACCGATATAAGGACGCATATTTTCAATTTCCCCTACTCCCGCAAAATCGAAAAGATGGAGCAGGAAATCGCAGTATTCGCCGATTTCCTGGGCACAACAGTCGAAAAATCGGAAAAAATACGAAAGGAGTTGCTGCCGATCCGCAGGAAACTGAAAATACTGGACGAGCTCTCATATATCTATCCGGGAGCCGTTACAGGTGAAGAAAATCATCTTTTTCTTGTATCTTCATCTGATTTCTGCGGAGACTGCGAAAAATTTGATTCTGATCTCGACAACTTTTTGAAAGAGGTCGAATATCGCAAAAATTATATTGAACCCAACCGTAAGAAAATAGGATTTCTCGGCGTACCGCCGATCGTTCCGATCCATGCTTTTGTGGAAAAGCGCCACGCAACGATAGTTTACAATGAAATCCAGCGTGAATTTGCAATGCTGGATGAGAGCGCGACACTGGCGGAACAATATATAAATTATACCTACCCATACTCTGCGGAATTTCGTTTTGAAAAGGCTCTTACCGAAATAAAAAAACGCGGTCTGGACGGGATAATCCACTATGTCCAGTCGTTTTGCCACAGGCAGCTTGAAGATATTATCCTGAGAAATCTTATGCGGAAAAACAATATTCAAATCCCTGTAATCACTATGGAATTCGACAAGCCTGCCGGTAAAATCGATTCCCGTGTCGCAACAAGGATAGAGGCTTTTTTGGAAACGATTTAAGACTATCTGTTCTTTATTCTGATATTCCAGAAAAGGTATGTCAGATTGGAAAGGACCCGCGGTACACGCTTCATGAGTTTTATAGAAGGCGCTCTTTTTTCATCCAGCGAGATTGGAACTTCAGCAATTTTGATTCCGCTTCTTTCCGCACGAATGACAAATTCACTTGCAAAAATATCCTTTCCGACAAGACATTTGTCCATTACAGGCATCAACGGAGCCTTCTCAAAAGCCTTGACGCCGTGAGTATCTGTGCCTTTGAAGCCGAGAATTACTTTCAGCATCATATTTAATACAAAAGTTGCAAAACGACGTTTGAAGGGGCGACGGTCGTTTGCGCCTTTGGCTCTCTTTGAACCGACAACCATTTGAGCCTGGTGATTTTTGAAGATTTTCAAGGCTGCCTCATAGAATTCAGGCAGGCACAGGTCTATCTCGTCGCAGAAAACTATCTCTCCCCTAGCCTTTCTGATCCCTGCCTGCAGAGCCAGACCGTAATCCGGTACCGGATGATGAAAAATATTTACAAAGCTGTCGTTTTTTGCCAATTCTTCGCCTTTTTTCAATGTTTCATCCTTGCTTCCGTTTTCGGCAAGAATCAATTCAAAATCAAAATCATCGGCAAAAGGCAGCAGGTCGTGCTTCAGCTTAGCTACGGCGCTTTCAAGGATTCCCTCTTCGTTGTATACGGGAATCACGATCGAAACAAGTACTTTTTTATTATCCAAGATCCACCTCCAAAAAAACTTTTGCCGAGCATAACCACATAAAATTTATAGTCAATTATTAAAAATGAGTGTTGAGTAAAATTTCTATAGCGATTTTTATTTACATTTTCATCAGTTTTTATAAATTCTCTCAATTTTTTTTGTTTATTTTGGTGGTGCTTAATACTTAACTTTTTCAACAAATTGGGAGGAAACAATGAAAAACAATGAAAGCACAAAAAAAATGATTGTTGCAAAGGCAAGAAACCTGCTCTTTACTGCGAGAGACGGCGAAATCACAATGAATGCCATTGCTAAAGACCTTGGAATGACGGCTCCTACGCTTTATCATTATTTTAAAGGTAAAGATGAACTTCTTGAGTCGGCAAAGAATCTGGTTGTTGATGAAGTTGCAGAAGTTGTTGCTATATCATCAAAATTCCCGCCTTCAATGCCGGCTGAAATGAGAATCATCACTCTTACCAGTCTTCTTGCGGATTATTTCCTTAAATCAGGAGTTCCGGCTTCATACATTCTTGAAGACTTCAGCCCGTCACCTCTTCTGAAGGAGTTCAGAAACAAGTTTGAAGAGCTTTTCGACACATTCTTCAAGACAAAAAAGCCTGACACGAAGATAAGCTACAAACAGGCAACTCTTCGCCATCTGGCTCTTATGCAGGCAGATGTTCTTTATTACAAGTCGATCGGTGCAAAAATCCCCGAGAACTTTGCAGAAGTTATTTTTGACAAAGTTGTCGAATAGTCTCTTTAAAATTTATCCGTAAAAAGATCCTTTTCGTATCCGTTAAAATTTTTTCTGAAAAATTCCAGCCCTTTTTCTACTTTTTCAAGCTGTGAAATACTGTGAATATCTGTTGCAAGATTGTCGATGACCCCTTTTTCGATCAGCCTTACGGCCTGCTGTTTTTTTGACCTGAAGTTCGATTTTGCCAATGTCTTCAACCCGATCTGATAGAAGAGCTTGTGCGTTTTTTTCAGATTTATCCAGAAATCGTCATCCTTCTGGTACCTTTCAATATGGGCTAAAACAGGCTTGAAGCCGTTTGCGTTGAGCGAGAAGACTGAAGATTTTATTTCGGAATCGCTGACAAACGGCGAGTATTCGACCAGGATCACCCTGCTTCCGTCTTCCGCCAGTGAAAATTCATAAAAATTTTTAAGTTTACGGATTTTAGGAATGTCACAGATATATTCGAAGCTGAACCTTTTTATGATATCTTTCTTTATTTCATTGATCCTCTCCTGAACAGCTTCCGGAGTGATATTTCTGAAAAATGTGTTGAAGAAATGCGGGGTCGGGATAAGCTCTATAAAGCCTAGAAAAGAGAGCTCGCGGATTATTTCATAAGTCTCTGTTATGTTGGACGGTCCGTTGTCAAGCCCTGGCAAAACGTGAGAGTGGATATCGATCATCTCTGATTTCCAAGCAAAGATTTTTCAATCAGAGTGACTGCGGCAAATGCGGTTGCATAGAAGAAAAGACCGACAAAGAATGTCGATGAGATCCCGTAGAAAATCGAAATTGCAGTCGCTGCAACAGAGCTGACAACGCTTGCCGCGCCGTTTACGCCCCAGAACCACGCAGCCGATTTTTGTTTTTCTCCGTTTAAGAGCGAAAGTCCGGTCGGAAACGGCATTCCCATGAAAAAGCCGATGACTGCCATAGTTGAAAAGCTGTAAATTATTCTCGGTGCAATTGCCCAGTCGGAAAAATGCGGCAGAACATACATGTTGGTCGTTCCGATGATTGCGACTACAGCCAGAAGCGCGATAAAAAGAGGTTTGATACCTATTTTTTCACGGATCGGCTTGCTGAAATAACTGCCTATGCCGCTGAAAAGAAGCATCGTGAACAGAACCACAAGGATACTGTAGGTCGGATGTCCGAGGAATACCGAAAACTTTTGGATCAAAGAAATTTCGATCAGCATATAGGCAATGCCGAGAGAGACGAAATAGAGCGAATACCGGTTGAATAATGCCGTTACGACGTTGATCTTCATCTGTCTGACAAGCGGGATAATGATCAGGCAGATCGCCAAAATAAAGACTATGACGATGAGCGAAAGCAGGTTCCTGACAGCCATAAGATTGGTTGAAAGCACACCTTCCGATTCAATGTTGTCTCCACGGATGACAGCGCCCGGCTTGAGCATGTTAAAGAAAAACGGGTTGTCGTCTGTCGGGGGAGTAAGATCCAGCGGATAACCGGCAATGAACGAATCTCTCTCTTTGGGATCCATCAGCTTTTTGAAGATCGGATCTTGAGATCTCCCGGCAACGATCAGCTTTTCAAAGCCGTAAAGATCAGAGATGCTTTCAAGCCTGTCGAGGATATTCTCTTCAAACGGTTTTTTTGACACCACGATCGTACCGCTGCCAAAATCGCTGTTTGCATAACGCATTCCGACGAGAACGATATGCTTTTCCGGCTCTTTGATCCCCTCCTTCAGCAGCATTTCGTAGGCAAGGTTTGTAAGCCTCAGAAGTTCGCCCGGACGTTTGGGGAAGTACCAGCGGCTCATTGTCAGCGCGCCTTTGTCGGAAAGTTTGGAAAAGAATATTTTCCACCCCTCCATCGTGTAGAGAGTGTTTTCCGTAAGAACGAAGGCTCCGGAAGCTGTTGCAGCCCATGAATCGATCAGGCTTGCCTGAATAAGGTCGAATTCAAGATCGTGTCTTTCAAAAAAGTTCCTTGCCTCATCCTCGATTATGTGGACATTCGGCATTTTGGAAAAGGGATATGTATAAAATGAATAAACATCAGTCACTGCTTCGATGATCTTGCCGTTGATCTCTATTCCCCATACCTCCTTCTGATTGAAATGAAGCGCAGAAAGGATGTCCCGGCCGCCTCCGACACCGATGATCCCGACACGGGAATTCGGGAAAAGATAGTGCGCGATATTTGTTATGTCGTATCTCAGATGGATCAAGCCTTCGACAGGCAGCTTGTTGTTCGTGATGATTGTTGCCGCAGCTGAATCGATCTTGAGATTTTTCTGTTCGACATAAAAACTCGGATGGTGTTTGTTGAGCATATCGTAGGAGATTCCCCAGCCGAAGCCGCTTCCGCCTTCATACGGTGCAACGGTGATCCTTGAAAACGGAGTCCAGCTCTCCCACTCCAAGTTATCCTCGACGACCGCCTCCTTTTTACCCTCGTCGACCTTGACCCACTCTATTCTGAAAAATTTGCTGCCGTGGTTGAAGAGACCAAAAAGCAGAATCAGAACAATAAAAGTGATATCGCTCTTTTTGCGCGAGACTGCAAAAGAGGCCAGGAGTCCGAAAACTGAGGTTAAAACTATAGCCGTTACAGCATCGGTTATTGAGAGGAGGACAAAGAAGAGCAGAGATCCGGCTGCCGCTCCTATCATGTCAGCCGAATAGAGCCGGTTTGCCAGCTTTGTGAATTTTGTCGCCAATATCAGAGAAACTGCAACTCCCTCGAAATAAAACGGGATAGCTGCTATGCCGTAAATAAGCCAGGAGGTAAAAAAGCCGATTCCTGACTCTCTCGGGACAAACGGGATCGAAAGCAGTGTAAATAGCGACAAAACCGTAAAAAGAGCGAAAAAACGGCTGTATTTTGCGATCAGTTCATAGAGTTTGTCGTCATCCAGCGAAATATAGTCGGAAACATAGACTTTGACAGCGCCTGTGCTCATACCGAGCATAGCAACTGAAATTGCCATAAATGCGTAATGATACCACATCGTTACGCTGAAAATACGAGTCAGGCTGTTCTCTAAGGCAAGCCCTGCCAAAGATAAAAAAAGCACCGAAAAATATATAGATTTCCTCATCTCAACCTCTTAAAAGTTCGGGATGGAATAGTGGCTTCTGAAGAGCCAAAAAACAAGAAAAAAAAGATTTTAAAGAGAAAAAGTGGGGAAAAAGCAACACATAAGCCGGATTCTGTATAAAACCGGTCATTCATCTAGGATTGTCGTTACCGGCAATCTCAAGCGGTCAACCCGAATGCGTCGGACGGGCGTTCCTTATCTGCCGCAGCAAATGGCATTTCTATTAGACCTTGCTCCGATGGGGGTTTGCCGAGCGAACAACATTACTGCTGTCCCGGTGAGCTCTTAACTCGCCGTTTCACCTTTTCCCGATAAATCGGGTAGTTTACTTTCTGTTGCACTTTCCGTAGCATCGCTGCTCCCGGCTGTTAGCCGGCCATCTGCCCTGAAGAGTCCGGACTTTCCTCTGATCCAAAGAACCAGCGACCGGATGTATTGCTTTTTCACAATTGTAAAAGAACAAAAATGAGTTATTCGTCGTCGTCGTCGGAGATTTCGATCGAATTTCTTTTCGATTTCATTTCTGCAGCGGTGATCTCACTGAGATCTCTAGGTTTTTGACTCGGAATGAGAATGCACTGGCAGTTCGGGCAAACCTCGATGTGAGTAGAACGCAGGACCATATTGAAGAGCTCTGGCGGTAAAGTCATGTTGCAGCCAAGGCATACTCTGTTTTCAGCGATGGCGATGGCTTTTGCATTGGGAGATTTGCTGAGGATCCTCTGATATTTGTTGTAAACGATCGGCTTGATGTTTTTTACGACATCATCTCTTTTGGCATAAAGTTCATCCAGAATAGCCTCGATTTCAGCAATTCTCTTGTCATTTGCTTCGATAGTCTGCTCTATCTCGGCGATCTCCTTGTTCGATTCTTCCTCGATAACTGCAAGCTCGCTCTCTTTTGCGAGAATAGTCTGTCTGATCTCTTCGATCTCTTCGCTCAGGTCACGGTTGAAGCGCTTTGTCGTATCTACGTCTCTGAGAAGAGCGTTGTATTCTTCCTTGTTGCGGATGGCGCCTTGCTTCCCAGTGATGGTCTTAAGTTTTTCTTCGCCCTTTTTCAGTATTTCATCTCTCTGTTCCTTCTCAATAACCTGAATTTTGATCTCGCTTTTAAGAGCAGCCAGTCTCTTCTCTTTTTCATCGATTTGCGATTTAAGGATGTCGTTCTGTGTCGGCAGAGCGTCCTGTTCCTCCTCAAGATTGAAGATTTTCAGATCAATCGCCTGCAAAGCTTCAAGTTTTTTTAATTCTTCGAGCATGAAACCTCCTTAACGATGCTTAAAATAAAAAAAAGCACTTGCTTTTACACAAGTGCTTTCGGTTTTTAGTTTGTAAAGAAAGTGTCTATTTTTAATAAACAACAAATCAAGACCCCCAAAAAGTGGTGGGCCCAAGAGGGCTCGAACCTCTGACCATCCGGTTATGAGCCGGGGGCTCTACCAACTGAGCTATAGGCCCTAAAAAAAACGCATTCTTATAGCGTCAAAAGTCTGAAATGCAATTTTTTTTATTTGTCGTTGCTGTTGACACGGACTAAAAGATCCTTTCCGGGCTTAAAAAAAGGAAGTTTCTTGGGTGCGATGTTAATCTCTTTGCCTGTCTTGGGGTTTCTTCCGACATAGGAACCATAGGAACGGACTGCAATGCTGCCGAATCCGCGAATTTCGATACGTTGACCTTTTGCCAATGCGTCTGCCATAGAATCAACAACCAACGAAATGAGCTGATCTGCTTCTCTCTTCGACAGTTTTGCTCTATCCATCAACGCTGTCATCAATGTTGCTTTGTTCATTAAAATTACCTCCAATCAAAAAAAAACGGTGATTGTTTATTCAAATTCACTAACATTGCAAGAAAAATCTGCAAATTATTTAAGGATGTTGAATTTATATAGAACACCCTTGTCCGACAATAAATAAATAGTGTTCCCGACGGCAGCCATTTTGCCCGAAATACCGTTCGAAACCATTATCGAGTGGTACATCCTGCTGAAATCCGGAGCATAAAGGTAAATAAAGCCGTCGCTGTTCCCGAGCATCGGCCCCTCTCCTGATGTCGTTACAACGGCAAATGATTCCGTTATCGCAAGGTTTGTCACGTAGTTCGTTGACTTGAAGAGCTGTTTCACGAATTTTCCTTCTGCATCGAACTGCATGACGCCGCGTTTGCCGTAGCCGATTATCCCCGTCGGGACGGAGAGAAGCTGAAGGTCTTCCATATTCTCGTATTTAGTCGGCTTCCCGTCTACGATCGCTCCGCCGTATTCTCCGTTTGAAAAGAGTATCGAATCCTCTATCGGAACGATCGACAATGTATCGTAGAACTCTTTTTTCTCGAAACGCGCAACGGAATTGGATGTTTTAAACTTGTAGTACGGGATAAGCTCTTCCCTGAAGCTTCCAGCCCTCTGCATGAAAAAGATGATCGTGCCGTTTGAGAAGCCGAAGACGATCTTGTCGTCCAGTACCAGCGGGGACGGCAGCCTCAAAACAGAGACATCATCGTTCTTTTCAAAGTCGCTGTAAGATGTGATCAAAGTCCCGTCAGCCTTGTCGACAAGATAGATCGAGTTGTCATGGAACTGGATGTAGACTGTTTTGTCGTCGCGTACAAACGGAACAGATGCTACAGGCGACTTGCCGGAAATATGCCAGAGGACCTTCCAGTCAAGCTTTCCTGCCTCTTCAACAAGTTCAAGCATGTAAACTTTGTTCGAGACCGAGACGATCACACGGTTGTCGTCGATCACAAGCGGCAAAATCGAAAATGTTCCGTCGAACATGGCAGTAAGCTTTATTTCTCCTTTCGATGAAACATAGTGCATATCGCCGGTGTGAGTCTGGACCAGAATCCCGTCACGGAAGGCAACAATTCCGCCCTGCTCCCGTCTGTTCACCTGAACAAGATTTTTTTTCAGGGGCTTTGCCCATTCAATCAAAAGCTGCGGATCTCTTGCTTCAAGCCTCTTTTCGTAGAACTCTCCGGCAAAAAGAGGAGAAAAGGAAAAAACAGCAAAAAGCAGGAAAAAAATATGTTGCTTGAGTAAATTCATAGATACGGAAAATCAGTTATTTCGCAGCCGGAACTTCTTTTGCAGCGGTCTCTTTCGGAAGTTTGCCCGCTATTTTGGCGATAAGAAGGCTTGCCGGTTGTTCCTCTTTGAGCCTTTTGTAGTGAACGGCAGCTTCATCGGTTTTGCCGAGCTTTTCATAGCTCATTCCGATGTAATAAAGCGCATAATCCTTGTAAATCGGAGATTTGACGTCAAGCCAGCCCTTCCAGATTGCGATCGCGCCGTCGTAATCGCCCTTGTCGAACTTGCAGAAAGCCTCGCCTTCATAGGCAAGGAAGAGGATGTCTGCCGAAAGTTTTTTTGTATTTATTGCTTTTTTATAAAATTCAACGGCCTTGTCACAGTCGTTTTTAGCCTGATAAGCCTTCCCTGCATAAACCATTGCGGATGCCGCGCTTACAGACCCGCTCTGATTTTCAATGACTTTTTCAAAAGCCTTCAAAGCCTTGTCCATTTTTTGAGCTTCGTCTGCATATTCAGCGGATTCGCCGCTTTTGCTTTCAATGATTTTTACCGCTTCAGCGTATTCGTTCGCATCGGCATCCCTTCCCTTTTTGACGACCGAAGAGACTCCCATCGATGCTGCGATGATCACGATAATAAGTGCAACGGTCCCCCAGACGAAATAGGGATGTGTCATGATCCTGTCTACGAGCTTCTTTCCCTGCTCCTGAAAAGCGTCTTGTGCTTCAAGATTTGCCTGAGTCGTCTCGTCCTCTTTCTTTTTGAATTTTCTAGCTCCTCTCAGCCTTGAATAAGCCATTTTTTCCTCCAAAAAAACATAAAATCAAAAGTTGCGCCCTTATATTGCAACAACTTAAAAAGTCAATGTATCTAATCTACCAGCGTTGTATAAAGCCTGCGCTTAATTTTTTTGGTAGACGTCTTTATAAATTCTTCAGGGAAGATCTTGATCTCCGAGATCTTTGCAAAGCTCGGAACCATCTTGTTGATCCTTTCCTTGTTTTTCTGCATGATCTCACGAAGCATATCTTCGCTGATCCTGTCCTTTTCGATCTTCTCCTTGTCCGGATAGACAAAGGCGATCAGCTTCCCCTCTTTGCCCTCCAGAAGCAGAGATTCCTGAACGTACGGAAGGTTATTGAGCTTTGCCTCGACCTCTTCCGGATAAATATTCTGACCGGATGCAGAAAGAATCATATTTTTTATCCTGCCGCGGATAAACAAAAATCCGTTTTCGTCGATATATCCAAGATCTCCGGTATGGAACCAGCCGTCCTTGTCAAATGCAGCTGCTGTTTCGTTCGGCAGCTTGTAATATCCAAGCATAACATTTTCGCCCTTGAGGCATATTTCGCCAGTTCCGCTCTCGTCAGGCGCGTCTATTTTCGCTGTCAGCGTATTGATGATCTTTCCGCAGGTTCCGATATTGTGCTCCTCGTACCATTCATAGTAAGAGACAAGCGGAGCACATTCCGTCATGCCGTAGCCGACCATGAACCTGACACCGCATTTTTTATAAAACTCCTCTATTTTCGGGTTGAATGCGGCACCGCCGGCAATCATTTCATACTGCTTTCCACCGAAGGTTTCGTTGATCTGTTCGCCTATTTTTTTGTAAATAAGGTCGCTTACAAACGGAATTTTCAGCAAAAACTGCATCTGCGGAGACTCGAGCATCGGCTGTAATTTGGATGTATAAATCTTTTCCAGAATAAGCGGAACCGAGACAACCAGATCAGGCTTCAATTCCTGAAAGGCCTTCAAAAGAACCTTCGGAGTCGGGTTTTTCGACAAGAAATGAATGTGCGCCCCGCGTGCGAATTCAGCAAGAAAATCTATCGAGCATCCAAGGCTGTGGGCCAACGGCAGAAATGCAAGAATGTTTCCAGGAATTTCAACAGCGAGATGGTCGATAAGAAACCTGACATTTGCCAGCAATGCGTTGTTGTTGAGCATTACACCCTTGGAAAAACCGGTGGTCCCTGATGTGTAGACGATAGAGGCCAGCGTGTCGTTCGGTATCTGCTGGAAATGAAAATCCTCTTTTTTTATCGGATTGGCTTTCAGCCTCTCTCTTACGGTCGTCCATCTCTCTTCAAGCTCGCTCTGCTTTGAGGGATCTTTCATGTAAAGCGGACGGAAATCGTCGAGCGAGATGACCGCATCGAGATTGTCCGATTCGAGGTTGTCGATCTTTTCAAAAATAGAGCTTCCGACAAAAAAGAGCCTGGAATCCGAGTGGTTTATGACGTGACGGATGTCGTCGACGGCGAAATCAGCCAGGATCGGAACCGTAACCGCCTTATAGGTCAGAACTGAAAGATAGGTCAAAGCCCAGTTGGTCGAATTTTTGCCACAAATCGCGATTTTATCTCCGGCTTCAATGCCGAAAAATTTGAAGATTTCATGAAATTCGCTGATTTTATTGGCAACTTCTCCATAAGTCATAGGGCCGTCAGAAGAACCATAATCGCTGAAGCTGGGGGCATCCCACTTCTTGATTGTGGTATCCTCAAAAAGCTGTATAAGGTTCTCCGTCAGCATGTCAACTCCTAAAAAATGCATAAAATAAGTAGTGATTCAAGCTACTTGTCGCTCAAGAAAGAGATGTTTTTAACGTTGTACTGCGAACAGTTCTGACGAAGCTTTATCAGAGCTTTCATCTCGAGCTGACGGATCCTCTCTCGGGTAAGGTTCATGATGGAACCGACCTCTTCAAGGGTCACGCCGCCCTTGTCAGCAACGTCCAGAGCACAGGTTTCGCGAAGCTCCCAGACCTCTTTGCCGGGGAAGTTGAACTTGATAGACTTTGTTTCCGGGTTGACGTCAAGGAAGAGATGATATTTGCATGATACAAAGAAACAAGGTCTTTTCAGTTTGAGGCATTCAAGCCTGTTTTTCGGTTTCTGGTAAGATGTAATGTCGATCAGATCCCTGTAAAGCGAGCCTTCGTCAAGTTTACCGCGCTGCTCGTTAAGCACTTCGGTGTAGGGTTTTTCTTTTCTCTTTTTTTCTTTCATTTTGAATCACACACCAAGTTAGTAAAGAACTAAGCGTTGGATAGTAGTTAATAAATGCGAAATTTCAATCCATCAAGTGAAATTTTTTGCGATTTTTTTATTTATGTTCGGAAAGTTTGAGCGCAATCGGATGATTTGAAGTATCGTCAAGAACCGCTTTGTAAGCCTCGATGCCCTTCAGTGTGTATCCGAAGAAGGCCGCCATGACGCCTCCGCTGTAGCTCCTGAACTGAGCGTTGAGCCCGCTGTCACCGCTCTTTGCGCATACCGAACAGGTCAGGCCGCAGGCAGAGACATCATCTGCATCGAGCATATCCATGTGACCGACACCGGTTACGATGACATGCCAGGAAGGATGCGGAAATCCGGCGTAGAAGTTGACGCTGTTTTCTCCTGAAGGTGCACATGCCTGAAGTCCTTCGGGTCCCTTTTCAGCTCCGAGGAACATGGAGGGGCCTTGGAACTGAACCGGCTCGCTCATGCTGAGAGGATCGTTTGTCAGCGGAGGCTGGGTGTCGACGGGATCAAGCCCGAAGAAACCCTTCGCGATTTCAGGATCTGAGTTGAGAACGCGGTTTGTGACCTTTCCTCCCCTGCTGTGACCTGCGACACCGAAGTTTTCGACATCGACTTCGATATTCGGAAGTGAATCAGCAATATTCGCCTTAACAAAAGCGATAAATTCAGCGACCTTTACCGCCTCCTGGATACTCGTGTCTCCGCCAACCAGTTTGTGATCAGACTGGCTTGAAACTACGATGAATCCGTGTGACGCCAGATGTGTCAGAACATCGTCGTAATATGTGTATTTCAGCT
>JAEEGL012108130.1_pt1 | contig 31513 bp, 36 predicted proteins | sample 9134231 | NCBI WGS metagenome assembly JAEEGL01 (sample SAMN16246548, study PRJNA631951) | gut metagenome | biome: gut microbiome; feature: rumen; material: fiber-attached | host: Bos | place: Iran: Karaj | collected 2018-10 | reverse complement strand
GATCGGGTAGCAGATGGACTGTGAAACAACGTCACCGATACCAGCTAACGGACCCATTAAGGCTGAACGTACGGAGATGATATCATCAGCGGAAACGTCTTCGCCATTGGCTCTCTGCTCTTCCATAGCAGCAGTAATACCGTGAACAACAGTACCCATCCATGACGGCTCAGTGTTGAAGAAGATCAAGTACTTCTTTAACTCTTCAGCCTGCTTCTCCTTCGGATATAAAGCACGGATGATGGGCATGAAGGCGTTCGTGTTACCCAGACCCTGCAGACGCTCATAGTTGTAAGCAGTTTCTGAAGAGTAACCTAATAACCAGTTCTTCATTAAATCTTTCTTAGTGAGCTGTGCCATTATTAGTCACCTACCTTTTCCGGATCGTTCTGGAAGTAGTAAATAATTAAAGCTACCAGAGCGCCAACAAGTGTAACTTCCATAGTGGTTAAGCCTACGAACTTTGATAAGGCAAATCCTACGAAGAAGAACGGGATGAGTTTCTTCTTGCCTAAGAAGTTAAGCAGCATGCCGATACCTAAAGCCGGTAACAGGCCGCCTGCCAGAGCGAAGCCGTCCATGATCCACTGCGGGAATGACTGCAGCCAGTTGCCGAAGGTTTCGCCGTTCATGACGATTAAGAATGCCGGCAGACCGTTGAGGATCAGGGATACGAAGAATGACGGTACATAGTTGCACAGACGAACCTTTGTCAGGTCTCCTTCTTCGAGGAACTTGTCTGCCATGTGTACCCAAGTTGCGTTGATTGTCATGTAAGCGTTCCAAGCGAATACGGCGACAGAACCTAAGATAACACCAACAACGGAAGCGGTGTTGTAATCCAGGCCAGCGACCAGAGCCAGAGCGGTGCCTACAGGACCAGCAAACATAGCGTTACCAGGCATTGAACCACCAGCGGTGATGAATCCGATGTACGGCAGGTTGATAGCAGCAGCGATCTGCATGCCTCTTAACGGTTCACCCATTACGAGAGCTACCAGGAAGCCTGACCAGATCGGGTATAACCAGGTTCTGGTAACGGTGTGGCTAAACCACCAGGTTGAGCAGGTTGCGATCAAAGCAACCAAAATAGCCTTAAATACCAAATCTCATCTCTCCTTTCATTTTCAAAAAAATCCATTTGGTTTTATTTTGCAATCCAATGAAAATCGGCCTTATCCCAGCAGCTTCTCTCATCAGATTTACAAACGAATTAATTACATACTTGTTCTCACATTTCCTGTTTATTACTTTCTCATTCTAGCACGCCTATTTTGCGAATTAATGCCTAGATGACGAAAACCTTTCCAATGTTGTCCAAATTGTGAAAACCCTTTCCGCCAACTGACATCTGTCAATTGCCTGTTTTCTACTAATAATGTACAATATTATCAGTTAAATATCAACATTGCCGCGCATTGTATTTCCTGGCGCGGTGAAAGGAAACTGCCATGTCTTTGAAGATCAACGAAGAAAACTATCTGAATCTTTCCCAGTCTGAGCAGCAGGTCATTGATTTCATCAATGAAAACGAAAACCTGCTTCCTGATCTTTCAATTACCACGATCGCCTCAAGGACCTATACTTCGCTCGCTACCGTCTCCCGGGCCATCAAGAAATGCGGCTATGACGGCATTGCCCACCTGCGCTATGCCGTCCAGCAGAAAAACGCGCCGGCCAATGATGAGACCCTCATCATGAATGACGTGCTGGCCAAGGCCTACCGGGAATGCTCGCGGACCATTGACAGTATTTCCATCCCTCAGATCCTCAAGATCATTTCCTACATCAAGAAATCAAAGCGCATCTTTCTCTACTCCCGGGGCTATACCTCACTGGTAGCCGACGAATTTGCCCATCATCTGGTCTGTCTGGGCTATAATGCCTTCGTCATGAAGGACTCCGTGGTCATGCAGAGGACAAAGTCCATTCTCAAGCCTGATGACCTGATGATCATCATTACCGTCCGCAATACCACCCCCGAGCTGGCGGAAAGCGCCGCCATGGCCTACGAGATCGGCGCCAGCGTGGTAACCCTGTCCTGCGTGGCCGGAACCAATCTGGAACAGTATTCCAATGTTACCGTGGTCGGTTATTCCGAAAGTCTGGGCGGCAACGTGCTGAATGTTTCCCGCGTCTCGCTGTCCATCATCTGCCACGTCATCATCGAATACCTCGATAAGACATCATAAGCCTCGCAACAGAGGCTTTTTGTTTACTTTTTCAGTCCTTTTCTGTCTTTTGCCCAGCAACGGAAAATCTTTCCGCCGTTTTGATAATCTATAATTAATTAAGAAAGAGGAATAACGAGTATGAATGGAACAAATCACGTAATCGCCTTCACCGATGTCGGCAAGGTGGAAATCGAAGCTCATCCGCTGTGCAAGTGTGATCCGGACAAGATGCTCATCAAAACGGATTACTGTGCGCTTTGCACCTATGAGCAGCGTGTCTTCTCCGGCGTTCACAAGACCCCCTTCCCCTACATCGGCGGTCACGAAGTCAGCGGCACCGTCGTTGAAGTAGGAGAAGAACTTCAGGGAAAGGACTTCAAGGTCGGCGACAAGGTCGTCGTCGGCGTCAATCTGCCCTGCGGCACCTGTTATTACTGCCGTACCGGTCAGTCACAGAGCTGTCCGAACTTTTCCGACCGCAAGATCCTGCCCGCTTCCCCCTATCCCGGTTCCGGCGCTCTCAAGGAATACCTGATGGCGGGACCGCAGAATGTCTTCAGGTACTACGATGTGACACCTAAGGAAGCCTGCCTGATCGAGCCGGTATCCTGTGTGCTCCACAGCGTGGAAAGCACCGATCCCCAGTTTGGCGACTATGCCGTCATCATCGGTGCCGGCATGATGGGCCAACTGCACAGTCAGCTGGCCAGACTGAAGGGCTGCGCTACCATCGTCATTGACATGAATGTTGAAAGGCTGAAACTGGCAAAGCAGCTCGGCGCCACTTATGTCATTGACCCGAGCAGGGAAGACGCCCAGGCCAAGGTTCTGGAATATACCCATGGACTGGGAGCGGACCACGTTTATGACACCACACCGATCGCTGAAGTCGCGGAAGATGCCATCAAGTATCTGGGCTTCTGCGGCAAGCTGGTCATCTACAGCGGCATCTATCCTGACAAGAAGATTGCGGTTGACCCCCACATGGTCCATAAGAAAGCCATTCAGATCATCGGTTCAGCTAATTCAAACCAGCGTGATTTCATCCGTTCATCCAAGCTGCTCTCCCATGGCCTGATCGATGTCAAGCCATTCATACAGGGAGTATATGAAGCCAGGGACGCTCAGAAAGCCTTTGAGACAGCCCCGGGGCGTTTCCGCAATATCATCCATCTGCACTTTTAAGGAGGAAGGAAAATGTTAGTTACCGCAAAAGAACTGCTCAGAGAAGCAGAAGAAAGAAAGATCGCCATCGGCGCCTTCAACGTTACCGGCATGGCTACCATGACCGCCATTCTGGAAGCCGCCGAAGAACTCAACGAACCGGTCATCATCGATTTTGCCCCGGTCCATGAGGAAATGGGCATCATTGAGCTGGACCGCATCGGACCGGCCATGGTCGCTCTGGCCAAAGCTTCCAAGGTGAAGGTCTGCTGCCATCTTGACCACGGTGTCGAGATTGATTACATAAAAAAGGCTCTTGATCTGGGCTTTACTTCCTGCATGTATGACGGCAGTGCTCTGCCCTATGAAGAAAACATCGCCAACACCCGCAAGGTCGTGGAAATGGCGAAGAAATACGGCGCGACCGTGGAAGCCGAACTGGGCAAGATGGCCGGCCTGACTCTCAATAACGATCACGTGGTGGAAAACCGCGGCATTGACCGCTCCAACTTTACCGATCCGAAACAGGCAAAGGACTTCGTTGAAACTACCGGCATTGACATGCTGGCCTGCTCTTTCGGTACCAGTCATGGTCTTTATGTCAAGGCTCCGGTACTGGACAGCGAGTTGGTAAAGGAGATCCATGAAACCGCCGCCATTCCCGTGGTCATGCACGGAGGCAGCGGCGTTACCGATGAAGAGATCCGCAAGTGCGTCGCTAACGGCGTCCGCAAGATCAACTACTACACCTACATGGCCAAGGCCGGCGGCGAAGCCGTCCGTGATGCCATGCCGGCTGAGGGTCCGGTTTACTATCATGATCTGCAGGTAACCGGCCGTAAGGCCATGAAGCAGAATGTCATCAATGCCATGCTGCTGTTCACTAATCGGAGGTAAGAAATGAAAGCATTAGTCTTAAACGGGCCAAAGGACCTGGAAGTCCGCGACTTCCCACAGCCGGCCTTAGCCGATGACGGCGTAAAGATTGCCGTGCACTACTGCGGCCTGTGCGGAACCGACATGCACAAGTATAACGGCCGCGCCGGCTCCCGCAAGGTCATCTATCCGGTGCCGCTGGGTCATGAGATCTCCGGCATCGTGGAGGCGGTCGGCAAGAACGTCACTGACTTCAAGGTCGGTGACAGGGTCACCGCCGATCCCAACTGGAGCTGCGGAAAGTGCTTCTACTGCCGCAAGGGCATGATCAACATGTGTGAAAACGGCCGCGGTGTCGTCAAGGGCATGGCCGAATACGTCTGTCCGCCTCAGGAAAATGTATACCATCTGCCTGATGAACTCTCCCTGCGTGATGCTTCAATGGTCGAACCGCTCTCCTGCGTACTGCATGGGCTGAAGCAGTTGGATGTCAAACTGGGCGACAGCGTATTGATCCTGGGTCTGGGTGCCATCGGCACGATGATGCTGGAAGTGCTGGCTAAAACCAAGAGCGGCCCGATCATCGTTGTGGAAACCCAGGAAGCCAAGCGAGAAACGGCTCTGAAGCTGGGTGCCGATCTGTTCGTCAATCCGCTTAACGAAGACGTCAATGAAACGATCCGCAAGGCGGGAATTAAAAACGTCGATCGCCTGATCGAATGCGTCGGTGCCAAGGTAACCATGGAAAACATCATCCATTACGCCGGCAAGTGCGCCACCATCGTGATGTTCGGCGTCGGCGATGATGCCAACCCGCCGCTGTATTACAGTTATGAGGCCTTCCAGAAGGAACTTACCATCAAGAATTCCTTCGTTAATCCCCACACCTCGCAGATGGCCATCGACATGCTTAATTATGGAGTGGTAAAGGTGGATGACTTCCTGGCGGGAGTCATCTCCCTGGAAGAGATGGCCGAAGAGATCCGTAATCCAAACCTGTCCCGCAAGGGCAAGGTCATTGCCAGGATAAGATAAGGAGAATCAAATCATGAAATTCGAAGAAACCAGAGAAACCGTCCTGTCCGAACTGCAGACCGTTTTTGCCAGCATCGATCCCGACCAGGTAGAAAAAATGGCGGACATGATCTGCGCAAGCGAAAAGGTCTTCGTGGTCGGTGTCGGAAGGGTGCTGTTAATGATGCAGGCCTTTGAAAAGCGCCTCAATCATCTCGGCATTGACAGCTACTATGTTGGCGAGATCAACGAACCGGCCATTACCGACAAGGACCTGCTGATCGTCGGATCGGGATCGGGTGAAAGCATCGTTCCGGTTGCCATGGTAAAGGTCGCCAGCAAGTTCAAACCCAAGATCATCCACATCGGTTCCAACCCGCAGTCATCGATGACCCCTTATGAAGATCTGTTCGTCCGCATTCCCTGCTCTACCAAGCTGAATCTGGACGATGAGATCAAGAGCCGGCAGATCATGAGCAGCCTGTTTGAACAGAGTGTCCTGCTTCTGGCCGACATGACAGCCATGCTGATCGCTGACCGCAAGAACATCACCGACTTACACAGTTTATGGCGCAAGCACGCCAACATTGAATAGAAAGAAAGAAAGAAAGAGGAAAACCAAATGAGCGAAAAAATGAAAGCAGCAGTACTTCATGGCGTAGATGACCTCCGTTATGAAGACGTCGACATCCCACAGTTGGGTGAGCACGACGTATTGGTAAAGATCTGTGCCTGCGGCATCTGCGGCAGCGACATTCCCCGGGTTCTGACTACCGGAACCTATCACTTCCCCACCATCCCCGGACATGAGTTCGGCGGCGAAGTCGTAAAACTGGGAAGTGCCGCCGATCCGGCCTTACTGCACAAAAACGTCGCGGTCATCCCGCTGATTCCCTGCCACCACTGCAAGCCCTGCGAAATCGGCGACTATGCCCAGTGCGAACACTATGACTTCCTGGGTTCCCGATCTGACGGCGGCTTTGCCGAATACGTAAAGGTCCCCGATACCAACCTGGTTCTGGTTCCCGATGGACTGGATCCGGAAGCATCAGCTTTCCTGGAGCCCATCAGCGTTGCCCTGCATGTCGTCATGAATAATGAAGTCCAGTTCGGCGATGATGTTGCTGTCTACGGCCTGGGTGCCATCGGCATCTTCGTTGCTCAGTGGGCCAAGGCCTTCGGTGCCGGACATGTCTTTGCGATTGACCTGGATCCCAAGAAGGTCGCCGTAGCCAAAGAAATGGGACTGACCGATGCCATCTGCTCCGCTGAAGAGAATGCGGTCGAGATCATCATGGCCAAGACCAATGGCCAGGGTGTTGATGCCGTCTTTGAAGCCGCCGGTTCCGGCTTCGTCTTCAATCAGGCCTTCGACATTCTCAAGCGCAAGGGTAAGCTGGGGCTGGTTGGCCGTCCGGTCGGTAACCTGGAAGTCACCAACAAGGCCTACGAGCAGCTGCTGCGCAAGCAGATCTGCATCAAGGGGACCTGGAGCTTTGAGTTCAAGTCCTTCCCGCATAACGCCTGGGACATCGCCCTGGATGCCCTGAAGAAAGGACAGATCCAGTACAAGCCGATCGTATCCCACCGCCTGCCCTTATCAAAGACCTACGACGGCGTCCGGATCATGGCTGACAAAAAGGAATTCTTCTATAAGATCCTGGTCAAGCCGGAACTGGACAGATAGGATCAACCTGATCATAAAGAAAACACATTGGAACGCTCCAATGTGTTTTTTGAATGGCTGATTTCTAGAGGCAGCGCCGGATTATCTCGATGAGATCATCCCGGCTGGCAACCCTCGGATGGCGGGAAACGTCACCGCTGTAACTCGACAAAGCCATGTCAGCGACCGCTTCAATCTTATCTTCCGTTAAGCCATAGGAAGCCATGGTCAGCTTCTCACCGATGATCTCACTGAAAAGTTCCTTCAGGATCTTGGGCAGGGCAGCCGCCTGCTCTGCTTCCGGCAACGCCTTCAGGCTTTCGTCAAACATGCAGGCAACCCTGGCAAATCGCGGCTGGCCATAGGGAAGGGTCCACTCGATGACCTGAGGCATGCAGACAGCAATCGAGCCGCCATGGGGAGCATCGGTAACCCCGCTTAAGGCCTGTCCGATACCATGAGGCAGGGTCGTAGCCGAATGGGTAATGGCCAGGCCGCCTAAGGTTGAACACATGCTAAGATCGTTTCTGGCTTCGGTGTCGCTGCCGTCCTGACAGACCCTGCGGACGCTTCTGATGAACAGTTCCATGCCCTTCAGGGAGAACATTTCCGAAAATTCATTGGCCTTGGGACCGATGTAGGATTCAAAGCAGTGGGCAAAGGCGTCAATGGCGGTCAGCGCCGTGGTCTTGCGGGGAACGGAAACGGTCAGTTCCGGATCGACCAGAGCTTTCTTGGGGAAGTTCAGATCGGTCTTGATGGTGCTCTTGGCATGGGTAACGCTGTTGGTAACCACGGAATAACGGGTACATTCACTGCCGGTACCGCTGGTAGTCGGAATGGCGATCAGCGGCAGCAGTTTTTCGGTGATTGGCCGGATCTCCTTGCCGGCGACCCGGACATAATCCCAGCACTCTCCGCCATTAGTGGAGACAATGTTGATGGCCTTGGCACTGTCCAGGGCCGAACCGCCGCCGATGGCGACGATGAAATCAGCGCCGAACTGACGGCAGATGGCGGCACCTTCATTGATGTCATTATCCCGCGGGTTGGGTGTTACCTTTCCGAAAACGCAGATTTCATAATCACAGAGCAGCTGTCTGATCCTTTCCAGCAGAGGACTGTTCAGAAAGAAGGGGTCGACAACGATCATGGCCTTAGTGCCATATTCAGCCGCTATCTGCGGCAGGGTATTCAGTACGCCCGGACCGTCAATGATTTCCGTCGGGCAATAAAATGTCTTGGTAGTCATATTGACCTTACAGGACCGGTAATTCGTCCTTGACGATGAAGATTCCCTTGGAAGTGCCCATGCGGGTGGCACCGGCGGCGATCATCTCATCACAGGTAGCCCGGCTGTTAATGCCGGTAGAGGCCTTGACCTGCATGTTGGGGGCAATGTTGGCCTTCATCAGGGCAACATCATGGGCGGTAGCTCCTCCCTTACCGAAACCCGTAGAGGTCTTGACGAAATCAGCACCGGCCTCAGTAGCCAGCTGGCAGACCTTGATCTTTTCCTCGTCGGTCAGCTCGCAGGTCTCAATGATGACCTTGACCAGCACTCCTTGTGGATGAGCGGCATCAACGACGGCCTTGATGTCGTTAAGCACATAGTCATAGTCTTTGTCTTTCAGACGGCCGACATTGATGACCATGTCTACTTCCTGAGCACCGTTGGCAATGGCATCCCTGGTCTCGAAGGCCTTGACGGCAGTAGTATTGGCGCCCAGCGGGAAGCCGATGACGGCACAGGTCTTGACATTAGTGCCCTTCAGCTGCTCGGCAACATAGGCGATATTGCACGGGTTGACGCATACGCTGGCAAAATCGTATTCCTTCGCCTCATCGCAGAAGCGCTTGACGGTCGCCAGAGTGGTCGGCATTTTCAAAACAGTGTGATCAACATACTTGGCATAACTCTTATCGTATCCCATATTATTACCTCGATTCTATCTATCCTTACAATAGTAAAAAAACCGTTCCCTTGCAACAGGAAAGCGGTGAAAACTCTTTCTATTTTCCCGACAAAAAGGCCTGCCGTACGACAGACCTTTGATTATGAATGACGGATGCCTAGTTGCCCCGGTAGGCCTTGCGGATCATGGCCTTCATGTCCTCGACCATCGGCACTCTGGGGTTGGCTGGCGAGCACTGATCCTCGTAAGCCTGAACGGCGATGGAATCGATCTGCTCTTCCAGCTGCTGCTCGCTGATGCCCATGGCTTCCAGGTTGGGATCCAGACCGCATTCTCTGGTCAGATCCAATACGGCCTGGGCCAGTGATTCAACACCCTGCTGAGGCGTATCAGCCTTTAAGCCCAGTAACTGGGCGATCTCCTGGTAGCGGACATCGGCACAGTAATGGTTGTACTTCGGCCAGACGGACAGTTTGGTGGGAACTGATCCATTGTAGCGGATGACATGGGGCAGGAATACCGCGCAGGTATAACCGTGAACGGTATGGAAGGCGGCGCCGACCTTATGAGCCAGTGAGTGGGTCATGCCCAGGAAGGCGTTGGCAAAGGCCATGCCGGCGATGGTGGCAGCGTTATGCATCTTTTCCCGGGCTTCCAGGTCATTACGGCCGTCCTTGACCGCTCTGGGAAGATACTTGAAGACCAGCTGAATGGCCTTAAGGCACAGACCGTCGGTAAAGTCATTGGCCATGACCGAGACATAAGCCTCAATGGCATGGGTCAGAACATCCAGACCGGTCATCGCGGTTGCCCTGGGCGGCAGATTGGTCGTGAACTCAGGGTCAACGATGGCCACCGTCGGGGTCAGGGAGTAGTCGGTCAGCGGATATTTCTTATTATTTGCCTTATCGGAGATGACCGCAAACGGGGTGACCTCGGAACCGGTTCCGGAAGTAGTCGGAATGCAGATGAGCTTGGTCTTGCGGCCCAGTTCAGGATACTTGAAGGCGCGCTTGCGGATGTCCATGAACTTCTGCTTGAGATCATCGAAGTTGACCTCCGGATTCTCATAGAACAGCCACATGCCCTTGGCGGCGTCCATGACGCTGCCGCCGCCCAAAGCGATGATGGTATCAGGCTTGAAGATTTCCATCATGCCGGCACCCTTCTTGACCGTGGTGATGTCCGGATCCGGCTCAACGTCGCAGAACAGCTGGATGACGACTTCATTGCGTCTGGCATAGAGCTGCTCGGTGATCTTGGAAAGGAAACCGAATTCAACCATCGAGGTATCGGTGACGATGAAGACGCGGTTGACATCACGGCAGTTGATCAGATATTGGATCGAATTTCTTTCAAAATATATTTTCTGGGGGACCTTGAACCACTGCACGGTATTTCTCCTCTTTCCTACTTTCTTAATGTTCAAAAGGTTAACTGCGGAAACATTTCCGCCGATGGAGTTGCGGCCATAGGTACCGCAGCCCAGCGTCAGTGAGGGCAGGAAGGAATTGTAGACATTGCCGATGCCCCCGAAGGTTGCCGGAGAATTCCAGATGATTCTCATGGCCAGAACCTTGTCGCCATAGGCATCAGCCAGCGACTGCTGCTTGCAGTGGATAACGGCACTGTGGCCCAGGCCATTGAACTTAACCATTGCCTCAGCCTTTTCAAAGCCTTCCTTTTCATCCTTGACCTTGAAGACGGCCAGTACCGGTGAGAGCTTTTCCCGGCTCATCGGTTCCTTTTCTCCGACGGTCTTGCACTCTACGGCGATGATGCTGGTATCTTCCGGCACTTCAAATCCGGCCTGTTTGGCCAGCCATACCGGCGACTTGCCGGCTACAGCGCCATTAAGACGGCCCTGTTCGCAGCCCTTCTCGTTTTCAGCATAGCCGAACATGTATTTGGACAGTTTCTTTTTCTCCTCTTTGGAGGCAAAGTAGACCTTGAAGCGTTTGAACATCTCACCTGCCTGATCGTATATGGCCTCATCGATTATGACAGCCTGCTCGGAGGCACAGATCATGCCGTTGTCAAATGACTTGGAAATGACGATGTCATTGACCGCCTGTTCAACATCACAAGAGGAATGCATGTAGGCGGGAACATTGCCGGCTCCGACACCCATGGCCGGCTTGCCGCAGCTGTAGGCAGCCGTAACCATGGCGTTGCCCCCGGTTGCCAGAATGGTAGCTACGCCGGGATGATGCATCAAAGCAGTGGTAGCGTCCATTGACGGATGTTCGATCCACTGGATGCAGTCCTTGGGTGCCCCAGCCGCTTCCGCCGCTTCCTTCATGATGATCGCCGCCTTCTTGGAAGACTGCTGGGCATTGGGATGAAACGCGAAGATGATCGGATTTCTGGTCTTCAGACAGATCAGCGACTTGAAGATGACCGTTGAGGTCGGATTGGTGACCGGTGTAATGCCGCAGATGACGCCGACGGGTTCGGCAATCTCGGTAATGCCGGTGACCGGGTCTTCGGAAATGACGCCTACAGTCTTCAGATGGCGCATGTTATTGACCACGTACTCACAGGCAAACAGGTTCTTGGTCGCCTTGTCCTCAAAGACCCCGCGTCCGGTTTCGTCCACGGCAGCCCTGGCCAGATCACCATGATGATCCAGACCGGCTACGGAACACTTGGCGACGATGTAGTCGATCTGTTCCTGAGTATAAGCGGAAAAGGCTGACAGGGCTTTCTGGGCTCTTTCAACCAGTCCATTGATTTCTTCTTCAACGGAAAGGATAACTTCTTTTTCTGATGTCATACGTACCTCCCGAACGCATTAGCATTCTTTCATGGTCTAATTCTAAACTTCTGCCTGCCTGCTTACAATATATTAGTTATATTTTTCACAAATTGGAAATCTTTTCAGACATTGCCTTTCACTGAAAGGATAATTCACAAGTAAAAACTCCCTTTGCGTTCTATCGTAAAGGGAGTCTGTTACTGTTTGGTCTGCTGCTCAGCAGCTTCCATACTGTCCGCCATCAACCCTGATGACGGTGTTATTGATGTAGTCAGCCTCATCACTGATCAGGAATCTGACCAGATAGGCCACTTCTTCCGGTCTGCCATAGCGTCCAACCATGATCTTTTCCTGTTCCTGCCGGAGGAACTGCTCATCATAGCCTTCCAGTTCGCTTTCCGTACCGATGAAGCCCGGAGCGATGGCATTTACATTAACCAGTGGGGCATACTGATAAGCCAGATCATGGGTCAGGCTGATCAGAGCCGCCTTGGAAGCGTCATAGTCAAAGCACATTGGATAGTAGGTATTGATGCCGTTGGTCGAGGCGATGTTGACGATCCGACCCCAGCCTTTTTCCTTCATGCTCTCATGGGCTGCAACGGCGCAGTTGTAAGCGCCAACGACATTGACGTCCAGCACCCGGCGAAATTCTTCGGCAGTCTTCAGATAAAACAGATTGGGAAGATCGACGGCCGCATTATTTATCAGAATGTCAACACCACCTAACTGTTCTCTGATCCGGGAAAACATGGCGGTCACTTCATCCTGCTTTGATACGTCAGCCCTAATGGCCAGACATCTTGCCCCATGCTCTTCGCTGATCTGCTGCTGCAGGGTGAGGGCTTCGGTTTCGGAAGTCAGATAATTGATCACGATGTCATAGCCATGACTGGCCAGATCAAGCGCGATCGCCCGGCCGATGCCTCTGGCAGCGCCGGTTATCACAACGACCTTATTCATCGTATGGGATGTTATTATGCTCTTCCCGCGTACTTGCCGTCAACGGTGGAAACCAGAACCTTTTCGCCCTGTTCAATGAACTGCGGGATGCGCAGATTCAGACCGGTCTCGGTCACGGCATCCTTGGTCTGGGTTGACGGAGCGCCCTTGATGGCCGGGCTGGTTTCCGTGATCTCCAGTTCGACCTTATCGGGTACGGAGATGTCCAGCACGGCACCCTCAAAGAACATCAGGGAAACATCCATGCCTTCGATCAGGTAGTACTTGTTGTCACCGATGTGCTCTTCATTCAGTTCGTAGGTTTCATAGGTGTCCAGGTCCATGAAGTAATAGGTATCACCTGATACATAGGAATACTGGGCTTTCTTTCTTTCGATGTTGGCAGCTTCGAATTCAACGTTGGCGTTGAAGTTTCTTTCCTGCGTGGAACCGGTCTTCAGGTTCTTCATCTTGGTCTTCAGGATGGCCGCGCCTTTGCCGGGCTTGACATGCTGGAAGTCAATGACTACCCAGGGATCACCATCGCTGATCAGTGTTAATCCAGTTCTAAAATCTCCTGCTCTGATTGTCATAAATATCAACTCCTATTAATCTTTGTTTTTACTAATGTATTGTATCAGTTTTACCTGCATTGCACAAACAATTTCGCTACTCAGCCTTTAGAACAGCGAGGCTGCTTCTTCCCGATGTGATTTGATGTAACGGCTCCACTTGATGTAGCCGTAGGTAGTGTTGGTGAAATAGCCCAGTTTCAGTACCAGAAGCACATACTGCCCGGTGATGATGTTGATGGCGGCCTCCAGCCCGGCGCAGATGTACCAGGCGATCCACTGCTCCCGTAAGCGGAAGAAAATGAACAGACCGTTGGCAACGCCAACCGCGGAAGCGCAGGCATCAATGTAGGTAACGATCGTCTCCAGACGTTCGCTTTCATAGAAATCGGTAGAAATATCCAGACCGCTGAGCAGGTAGCCGACGATGAGTGTCCAGGCAATGATTGCCAGGATGATAAGGATCTCCTGCCAGCCCTTAAGCCTTCTGACCATGGTCAGTTCATCTTCGACTTCATCCTTATGGCGGGTCCAGTTGATGAAGCTAAGGATGTCAATGGGCAGCCAGAAGAACAGCGTGGTAGCCATGGTCGCAAAGCGGTACATAAGCACGATGCAGATGGCTATCTCGGTGATCTCGACGGCAACGGATACCAGGAAGTTGTAGCGCGACTGCTTGCTGATCAGCAGTTCGCACAGGATGTTCAGGAAGGTATCCAGCAGATAGAGGAACATGATGATGATGCCGTTGACACCGTTGACGGTCTCTTCCGGGAAGATGACGGCAAAGATGGTCGCCAGCACCATGATGGACATGAACCAGATCTTCTCATAGGTTGAAAAGAATGCCCCGAACAAAAGCATGATGGCCAGCGAGACAAACAGGATCGCCAGTGAAGAAGCCAGATTGAATACCGGCATCGTTTCATTGGCCATCAGCTGCCGGTAGGCGTTGCGTATCTCTTCACTGCCGGGCTGCAAATGATCAAAGAACAGGCTTGACCCGTCAGCACAGCGGAATTCGTAAGCGGTTATCTCATCAGCTTCCAGCTGTTCATATTGCTCATAAGTATAGGTGATGACCATCTTCTGCTCACCGCAGACATAGGTAACATCGCAAACGGAACTGTCCTCATCGTAGTCTTCCGCCTCACGGTCTCTTTTCATGACCAGAGTGCCGACATAATCGGCTTCGCTGACCTGCCGGTTGACGGCAGAAAGGCCGCTGAACAGGCTGATCAGGGTTCCAATGACCAGAAGGACCAGAATCACTGTTTCAACGATCCTGACTCTCCGGTTTTCTTCTTGATGCGACCATATCTTCTTCATTGATCAAACCCCCTGAGAAGAATTGTAGCGTTTATCAGACCATAATTCAATTGATTAATCCTTTATTGATATTCTTTTCCTTCTCGCTCAGCCAGTAGTCCGGCCACTGCGCTGAGCAGACTTCATCTTCATCAGCGTCACACTCCTGCTCTTTTACCAGTCTCCAGTCAGAGATCCGGTTAAGCAAAGATCCGATTGTTTCACCGCTGATCACCCCACTGATCAGCAGATCCGTCAGACTGGCGAACTTCTGCTCATCCAGGCAGTAATACGTAAGACTGGGATGCCTGATCAACTGCAGGCAGTGGCACTGGCCGTTATAAGTGAAGGTGATCTTCTGTTCATCTTCAAGACAGCGGTACAGATCAAATACAGCCAGCTGCTCTGATTCTTCGCTTTCAAAATGACTCAGAAGCATTCCGGCTCTCACAAACATTTCCGCATATTCCCTGCCGGCCTTGCGCTCCATGCCTTCCAGCGAATCATCGAGCAGCGTGGTAAAAAGTTCAAGAATAACGTCGTCACATTCATTGTCAATGTTGAGTTCAATCATTTCCAAAGCCGCTTCCGGCCGGCCGCTGCTGTAGTCCTTCGTCCGCACTTCCTCATAGATCTTTCTAATGAGCTCGTCATGCCTTTTCTCGTTTCTTTCAACAAACAGCCCATCCCGGTACATCCCGGCGATCTTCAGCCTGGCCAGCACCGCTGTCTTGGCCAAAGAAGGCAGATACAGACCATCCCCACCTTCCTCAGCTTCCGCCGCCATCATGAAACAGCGGAAGGCCTTTTCAAAATCATATATGCCATTAGTCCCTTTGAGATAGATTTCCCCCAGATAGTAATAACATTGCCTCATGCCCAGCTTTTCAATGCCCTTTTCATAGAGTTTCTGACCCAAATAGCCACTGAGCTTTCCGGCCGCTTTAACAATCTGTTCCGGATAGCGCAGCCTCTCCATCAGAAATTCGCCGACATCATCAGTAATCCTTTCTCTTTGCAGATCAGCACTCACTCCGGGATTAGCTGAACGGATTTCCTCTAAAAGCTTTGGTTTTACCATCTCTGTCCCTCCTTCAGACATTTTCAGTATGGCTTTTTCCTAACTCATTCACCAGCAAGCGCACTCTTAACTTTCGCCTTCTTTTTCAAGATCGCCCTGAAAAAAAAAGACCGCTGAAAGCGGCTCGCAAATCATATCTTCAGCTGGTCTTCTACTCTTTTTCCAGCAGCTCGACATCATACTGGAAGTGGCTGCTCCAGGCGGCCATTGGCCAGAGTACCGGCGGAGCCAGGACAAAGCCGATGCCGAAGATCGCTTCCCTGCCAAACTGATCGGCAAGAGTTATATATACCGGGATCTGGATGACGATCACCACGATTGCCATGACCAGACTGAAGCCCACAAACAGCAATGAGGCAGCCAGCATGCCGTTAGCTGCCGTGGTGTCACTGACCGATACGGCCGCAAAGCCCATCATCATGCCCATCACAAAGGCCGTTACCGCCAGGACGGCAAAGAAACCGAACAGCCAGAAACGGCGGCGCTGACCGCAGCGGTTGAAGATGACATAATCGCAATACAGGGGAACAAAGCTCTTGTAGCCTTCGATCCCCATCTTCTCATAGGTAAAGAAGCGCCCTACCATGGCGATAAGGGCCGTAAGCGTGTAGAATATCGCCGCCAGCTGCTCAGGTATCATCTTTCTCTTTCCTTTCTTGGCTTAATAAGAAAAAACACAGTGTTTACTGTGTTACTTATATTGATTCATGTTTTTCATGACTGACTTGATCTGAGCTTCAGAAGGTTTTCTTCCCATCTGCATGAACATCGCCCTGATCATCTTCTCATTGACCGGAGGATTCTCCTTGAGCTGCTTTTCGATTGCTCTTCTGGTAAAATACCAACCCAAAACAGCGCCTACTACTCCACCGAGTATGAATGTCAGTAATGATTTCCAAAATTCCTGCATGTTTTCACCTGCCTATGAATTTATTCTAGTATAAACCCTCTGCCATTTCAATAGTAAGATTTCCTGGTTATGCAGCAATCAGAGTTCTAACTGTTCAATAACATCATACAGAATCTTGTACCGGTGATTATGGCGGACGTGTTCCAGTACCTTGCGGCGGTAAAGCGCACTGATCTGGGGATTCTGGCAGTCCCTGATCTCCCGCAGCAGCCGCTTGCTGGCGTAGTTGGCGGCGGTTTTGATTTTTCTGATGCGATCGTTAAGAAGCTGTTCGTCAAAACCGCTGAGTTCCTTCTGATGGCACACCTGGCAGGTTTCCGTCGCCGCTGTGAGCCAGAAGTGAAGGTGGCGTTTCTGCCTTTCATCAAGTCCGGCTAACCGCTGGGTAAACTGACGACGCATCAGCAAGAAGAGACTTTCGCTGCCGCATTGGGCGATCACAAGGACAGCCAGGTCAAACTCATTGATCATTTCCAGCTTACGCAGGGCAATGTTGCCGCTGTTGAAGTCGCCTTCCCTGAAGACCTCCCAGAAGGCTCGCAGATAGCGGTACAGCCAGGCCATTTCCGGGGTATAGATTCCCGTCTCCGCCGGCATTGACCGCAATACGGCAAACTCACTGAGGCTGTTTTCCAGATAGAAGCGGCAGGCGCACCTGATCAGTGCGGACCAGAGGTCAAATAAAAAGATGCCCCTGTAATCAAGCGCATCCGCGATCCTTCCCAGTCTTTCCATTTCCTGACTGTCTCCTGCCAAAAGAGCCATCCTTACCCCACAGGCTAAGGCGGACAGTTCATCAGCTGGCTGAGAGCTGGAGATGTAGCGGTAGCCCAGCTTGCCGATCAGAAATGCCACGGTGTCCTCATCTGTCTCATGACGCCCGCTTTCCAGATTGTTGACCGTCTTGCGGTTGCATACCGGCTGGCCGTCAATCACCGCCCAGAAGTGATGCTCTTCATCCGCCTTTATCAGTTCCCTGAGTCCTCCATAACGCTTTCGGTAGATTCTGAATAAGTTATTCATATACTCGTTCATCACGAACTCCATTAAAAAGAGTCCCGAAGGACTCCTATCAAAATTTAAGACAATTCCCTGCATAACCAGGTGGGTATTCTGTATCCGGATTAAGGATCCCTCAGAAATGCTGAGGTCTTCAACACCTCCGGATAACGTCCGAATTCCCTTATCTTACGTGTCGGAAAAGCATATAATTTTGACACTTTTATTATACTATATGCCCTGTCGTTTGGGTAGTACCTAATGGTACGATTCGACCAGATCCTTCTCGCTGTCGTACTTCAGTTTCCGCTCTCTGAAGGTACCGTGGGAAATGATCAGAATCTCCGCCTCGTCGCCGTCTATGGTAATGGTCACGGCACAGCCGTCATAGTAAAGCAGTTCATCCTTTTCCCGGTAATTGCGGTAAGCGCTGCGCACCCGGCCGATCAGAAGCACCTCCAGATTATTCATCGTCCTGAAGGTTTCCAGATTGTCCAGGAAGTACAGATAGCGGCTGATGCTTTCGGTCAGATATCCCACCATGCAGGTCAATACCAGCAGCATGAAGATGAAATAGACGGAAATGAAGCCCTCATTCCTCCGGGCGGTAATAGGCAAGCGGATATTCACGGTACTCCCCTTCTCTCAGATATTCAAGGTAAATGATCTCATCATGGAGGCGGAAACTGACATCATCAACATCGTGCAGAAAGCAGTTCCAGCCCGGCTGGCTGATCAGGTTGTCGTTGACCACGGAGATCCGGCAGTCATCGTGCTCATAACTCTCATAGAGTATCTCGTCTGTCTCGACCTTCAGGATGTTATTGCAGGCCAGGGTGATCTGCAGCTGGTAGACACCGATCTCATCCTGATAACGGTATTTCTGCAGGCTGATCATCTGCTGAAGGGTCTTGAAAAGCGGAAAGGTCAGTGAGGCCAGAAAGCCCACCAAAAGCAGGCTAACCAGCATCTCTAGTAGGTTATATCCACTGCTGGATCGTCTTTCGGACAGTATATCCGGCATCTTGCCTTCCTTTCCCACTGCTGCTTCAGCATGAAGGTGTCTTCCTGCTCGCTCAGGCCGTATCCGGCAGCCTGCAGCCGGCACAGCACCGCCACGCATCCGCTCATGGCCATTAGACATAACAGGGCAATCAGACATTCAATCAGCACATTCCCCCGCCTACTGCTTGACATAGACCCTCCCGGTGCCCAGCGTGACGATGATCTTGCGGTCATAGACGTGGTAGGTATTGGCCTGATTGATGTTTCCCCGGCGGTTGAAGCGAATCTCGCAGTCATACTCCTCATAATACGTATGCTCACACTCAATGATCGCCTCATACTGCTTGATGACGATCTCATCGACCACGAAGCTGACGGGCTTGTGGACATCCCGCTTCAGCGTGCGCACCGACACCAGAAGCAGTACCGCCATCACCATCAGTACCAGCAGCGTTTCGATCAGGGTATAGCCCTCAGCGCGCCACGGCCTGTCCATGTTCGATTACGATCTTCTGCCCGTTCGGACAGGTAGCCTGCTGCGGGGTCAGAAGGCCCTCATCGATCAGCTGCTGAACGGAACTGACATCGCCGTTGTTCAGTTCATAGACCAGGATCTGGCCGTTGACGACCTCAACCAGCGCCCGGCAGCCGACATCATTGATGATCTGCCGCTTGCGGCTGATGTTAGGGATGGTGATCAGGATCATGACCGTAACGATCATCAGAACCAGGATCATTTCCAGAATCGTAAAGCCTTTTTTCATAAATCCTCCAGTAATTCCAGGGGCAACAGCAGCACCTGGTAAGCCAGTATGATGATCACCAGCACAAAACCGTAGCAGAGTACGGAAAGGATGGCCGTGAGCTTCTTCAGAAGTCTTTCCAGCCGCCGTTCCATTACGCTCCGGTAATCAGCCAGTGATTTCAGAAAATCGTCTTCCTGCAGCCCATAGAGGGCTATGGCGGTAAACTGCTCGTCAAAGTATTCGCTCTTCAGACTCTCGCTAAGCGGCTGACCATTGGTCAGGCTGTCATTAAAGTGATAGGCCAGAAGTGAGGTAAAACTGTCAGAGCGCTGAAAGCGCAATATCTCCAGAGCATCCGGCAGGGGAATTGATGCCGCCATCAGCAGATGCAGCTCACCGGCAAACTGATAGCTGGCCAGCGCTCTGATGAACTTGTCATGACCCAGCCGGTGCAGCGTCATCCACAGATAATTCTGCCGGTGGCGCTTCAATATGTACCAGAAACACCCCACCAGAAGGACTACGCCGACCGCTAATATGTTCCGCAGGATCACAATGACCCGGAAAAGCATCGTTATGTCTTCCAGCCGCGGACCGCCCAGCTGCAATACAAAAGTCATGTTGGGCAGCACGTAATCGGAAAAGACGCTTAAGATGACCATTGCGCAGCCAAACAGCAACAGCTGATAGCTGACGCGGGATACAGTCTGCTTACGCAGTTCATTGATCTGAGCGTTGCGGCGGTGAACGATCTCAATGGCACTGGCCAGATCCAGATAGTCAACGTAAAAACGCAATGCCCTTTCAAAGCGGTCAGCCTTCAGGATTTCCTTCAGCTGACGGCCGTTTCTGAGCTGCTGCTGAAGGGTGATGATCCGCCGGTTGTCCGGATACATGCCCTCCAGAAGATCCAGGGCAGTCAGCAGGGAATCATAGCGCTTTAACAGCTGCCCAAGCAGAAGCCACTGATACTCATCCATGGGCGTTTGAGGCAATGACACCGGCCTTCCGGGCCCTGGCCAGCCTTTCTTCCATGTGTCCCCGGACTGGCTTTCCGGCCAGATAATCCCTGACCTGATGGCCGGTCAGATAATCATAGACGCCGGTATACTGCCGTTGGTCAGCCCGGCGGTGAAGCTGCTGGCTGAAGATCATCTCGCTTACTTCCGCCAGATCATTGCCACTGACCCCCAGATCCAGCATTCGCCGGATGGCTCCGGTGACTGAACTGGCATGCAGGGAAGTGAAGACCAGCACTCCGGTCAGAGCCGCTCTTACGGCCATCACGGCTGTCTTTTCATCCCGAACCTCACCGATCATCAGAACATCGGGATTATGGCGCAGGATCTGACGGATGGCACTGTCATAATCCAGGCCGGTCTTTTCATTGATCTGCAGCTGAACGATGCCCGACTGAACGACCTCAATGGGGTCTTCCAGGGAATAGATGCTCCGGCCTCTCATCATGTTCAAAAGCGAATACATGGTCGTCGTCTTTCCTGAACCGGTAAGTCCGGAAAAGATGACCAGACCGCTACGCAGTGATAGCAGGGAAGTGAATAGTTCATGGATCTTTACATCTTCGGTGAGCTGCTCAAGTTTCAGACCGTCATGGCAGTTGAGGATCCTTAGCACCCCGTCCCGGCTCTTCAGAGTGGTTATCACTGCCAGGCGGAAGTCATAGTAATGGCCGCGGAAGAAATAGCTGAAACCGCCGGTCTGCGGTGTACGCGAGGAAATGTCCAGCCGGGCCAGATACTGAAGATAGTTGAAAAGCCTGATGTCATCGTCCGCTTCCTTCAGACGCTGGATGCCGCTGATGGTGCGCATGTCAATGGTCAGCCTGCCGTCGATCAACTGAAAGTGAATGTCGCTGACCCGGTTGCGCAGTGCCCGGGACAGGATCTCCTCAAATCTCTTTTCCATACCGCTAATATTTACCGCAAGAAAGGAGAAGTCCTAAAACTTCTCCCCGGTAAGGCAATTATATTGAATGACGGTTTCAGCGGTAACGCTGCAGATAGCTGAGCCACTGATCAGCGCCGTTTTCCCGGAAATAAGCTTCCAGAAAACGGAAGACGTCCTGATGGCGCCGTAAGGCTTCCTGACGGCCCGGCTCGGTAAGCATCATGTCTCTGAGCCGCAGGATCTTTTCAAAGAGATGATTGACCGTCGTGGTCTGGTCGGTCTTGTAGAAGTTCAGATCAATCTCTTCCATCGGCCAGACATCCGGGTCAAAGAAGGGGCGGTCAAACCTGACGCTGTAGCGATAGGCCCGCAGGATTCCGGTCATGCCTGAGGCATCGCACATGTCGGCGTCAGATACTATGGCTGCTTCCGGGCTATCCGGCACGATGCCGGCAAGGCGCTTGCTGTAGCCGATGGTGGAGATACCCTGCAGGATAAGCTGTTTTTTCCGAACGGATAATCCGGTTGACTCAAGGATCCTGGCAGCGTTTTCCAGTAGCCCGTCATTGCGTCCGGTCAGCTTATAGTCATCGACATCGTGCAGCCAGGCGATCATCCTGACGATGTCGGGATCGGCGTCTTTTTTCTCAACCGCGAACCGCTCCGCCAGAAGACAGACCCGCCGGACATGGTCGCAGCCGTGTCCCGACCTGTCGCCTCCCTGGATCTCCTCCACGGCCTTTCTGACCGTTGCCAAATCGTTTTGATACATCTCTTTCACCTCGGTTACCGCCTGCTATTTCTGTTATAATTTTAACATGAAAAGCTACCGCAATTACATCTTCGACCTTTACGGAACCTTGATTGATATTCACACCAATGAGAATTATCGTTTTCTATGGGACAACTTCAGTATGCTGCTAAAGAGATACTATGGCATCAATTACCCTTCCGGAAAGCTTCAGAAAACCTATCTTCATCTGTGCTCTCAGGAAACCCGGCGACTGGAGGAAGAAAAGGGCTTCAAGCCGGTTGAGATCGATATCGGCAATGTCTTTGCCGCGTTAGCCCAAGCCAAGGGCAGCCGGCTCAGTCAGTCTGACATCGCTGATATTGCGGTAGAATTCCGGTTGCTTTCAACTGTCAGGATTCAGTTATTCCCCCAAGCCACCGCGGTATTGCAGAGGCTTAAGGAGCAGGGAAAGAAGATCTATCTTCTCTCCAATGCCCAGCAGCTGTTTACTGACCGGGAAATCGACGAACTGGGATTACGCTCATATTTTGATGCCATTTTCTACTCTTCTTCCCATGGCTGCAAGAAACCCGATCACCGCTTCTTCGACTGCCTGTTTACCGGCGAAAAACTGCTGAAAGAGGAAAGCGTCATGATCGGAAATGATTATTATGATGACATTCTGCCCGCCCACCGTTATGGCCTGGACAGCTTTTACATCAGTTCTCCGCAATCCCGCCGCTTCACCGGCAGCCTTCCCGACAACTGCACCAGAATCAAAATGCTGTCGGAAATAATGAAAAAGCAGCAGGTCAGCCCTGCTGCAGGAAAGGATTATATCTAAGCTCTTCTTCAACCGTCGTCTGATCCTCATGTCCGGGGTAGACGATGGTTTTTTCGTCCAGCTGCCTGATCTGCTGAAGCGAGTGCATCAGCATTCCGTAAGAGCCGCCATACAGGTCAGTGCGGCCAACTGAGCCCCTGAAAAGCGTGTCACCGGAAAACAGCATGCCGTCGATCAGATACATTACGGAACCGTTGGTATGGCCGGGCGTATAGAGGACTCTGAAGTGAAAATCACCGATATCCAGCCGGTCAGACGAAAGCCAGCTGATCGGGCATTCCAGCTGACAGCCCAGCGGGCCCATGGAGTTAAAGCGCCGGTTTCGCAGCATCTTTTCATCATCCTGACAGCCATAGACCGGGCAGTGATACTTTTCCACCAGCGCGTCCACCGCGCCAATGTGGTCAAAGTGGCCGTGGGTCAATAGGATCGCCAGCAGTCTGAAGTCCCCATGGCTTTCCATCTGCCGGATGATCCGGCGGGGCGAATCACCGGGGTCAATGAGAATGATGCAGCCCTTGTCATGAAGCAGGTAACAGTTGGTTTCAACCGCCCCAACCACGATTTTTTCTACTTCCATATGCTTCGATTAAGAAAAAAACCTTTTGTGAAGGTTTTTACTTTTTCTCCTTATGAGTAGTCATTTTATTGCAGCGTGGACAATACTTCTTGATTTCCATCTTTTCCGGATGTTTTCTCTTGTTACGTGAACCTAAGTAGTTTTCTTCACCGCATTCAGTGCATTTGAATATCAAATTCTCTCTCACGATTAATCCCTCCAATAACTTGCTGAATTATCATAACACATCTCTTTTACAAAAGACAATATTTTTTGTTCATTTCCCGCATTTTTCAGCGCAACGGCAGACCGTCAGCATCATCCCGCCGGCCGGCAAAGATCTTTATCGCATCTATGACCGACCAGATCTCCATGAACGGGGCGGCAATGCCGCCGCTGGCCACCGTGGCAATCAGCTTGGTCCAGCCTCTGCTCTTGTCGCCGAGATAGAAATCGTGGACACCAAAGGCTCCCAGAGTAACCGCCAGCACGCCGGCTGCAGCCTTGCTCTTATCGCTTTCCAGCGGTTGATTGGGCTGCTGCATCTTCTTCAGACGGCGGCCGCAGTTCATGCACTGCTGCATTTCCGCCGTCGTCTGCGCCCCGCAGTCAGGGCAGCAGCGGCTGCCGCTTTTGGGATCATTGCCGCAGTTAAAGCAGATATCCGCTCTCTCTTCCAGTTTCTCACCGCAATGGGTACAATACATAATGATCACTTCCTTTATCATTATGCTTAAATGCCGTACTTTTTTCAAGCGGCTCACAATTCTGCCGTTTTTACAGTGTATAATGAATCCGAGGTGAAACCAATGTACAGAAGAACAGAGACAATCCCCGTTCAGGTCGGCAATCTGACCCTGGGCGGTAACAATGAAGTATACATGCAGTCAATGTGCAACATTGAAACCAAGAAGACCGATCAGGTCATTGAGCAGATCAGAGCCCTGGAAAAGGTGGGCTGCCAGATCACCCGCTGCTCAGTACTCGACCAGCAGGATGCCCTGGCCTTAAAGACCATCAGAGAAAACATCAATATTCCCCTGGTGGCCGACATTCACTTTGACTACCGGCTGGCGCTTACCGCCATTGAAAGCGGAGTCGACAAGGTGCGCATCAACCCCGGCAACATCGGCAGCCGTGAGAACGTCGTAAAGGTCGTCGAAGCCGCCCGGAAGCGCCACATTCCCCTGCGCATCGGCATCAACTCCGGTTCGATTGAAAAGCCCCTGCTGGAAAAATACGGAGTCAGTGCTCAGGCCATGATCGAAAGTGCCCGCAGGCACGTCGAGATTCTGGAAGAACTTGACTATCACGACATCGTACTCTCCTTCAAGGCCTCCGATGTCCGGCTGACGGTCAATGCCTACAAGCTGGCCGCTGAAGAATGGCGCTATCCGCTCCATCTCGGTCTTACCGAAGCCGGCACCAAGGACTATTCCCTGATCAAGTCATCTGCCGCACTGGGTGAACTGCTGAATCTGGGAATAGGCAATACCATCCGCATTTCCATCAGCGATGATCCGGTAGAAGAGATCAAGGCGGTCAAGAAACTATTGAAATGCTACGGCCTGGTTGACAGGGTTCCTGATCTGGTAGGCTGTCCAACCTGCGGAAGGACCGATTATGACATGCTGCCGATCATCCGGCAGATCGAAGAATATCTGGAGACCGTCCGGGCTGACATCAGGGTAGCCGTCATGGGCTGCGTGGTCAATGGACCGGGAGAAGCCAGGGAAGCTGACATCGGCGTTGCCGGCGGCCATAATGAGGCGCTGCTGTTCAAGAAGGGCGAGATCATCCGCAAGATCCGCCAGGAAGACATCGTCAGCGAACTAAAAAAGGAAATCGATTTGATGATTTCCCATGACTGACACATCATCAATCCATGCAAAGAAAACAGCTTTCGGAATCCCGGAAGCTGTTTTGCCGTTAATTCGGTTTGTGCCGGTCAGTTCTTCTTATTCTTCGTCAGCATTCTTCTCAGTTCGCTGTTGAGTTGTTTGAACATACCCTGACTGTCGATGCCGTCGATGACATCAGCCAGTTTGAAGACCTCCTGGTCGTTCAGGCTGTCATTTTGGGCAATGTTGCGGAATTTATTGAGAATGATGTAATCGCGGATCTCACTGGCTGACTTGCCCTCAGCGACCATGTTTCTGACGATGCTGCTGCTCTTGGCAAAGCGGATGAGTTCCCTGTTGACCAGATCATAGGACATCCGGCCGTTCTTGTCGGTAAAGTGAGCCGTAATCTTATCCAGAGCATCGGTATTGATCTCGACGAATTCTTCCACCGGCTCCACTTCCTCATTGACCGCGAAGGTCTGTGCGGTGACTTTAATGCTGCCCTGCTTTCTGAACGGCATTCCGTTGGTCAGGGCAATGGCTTCCCTGAAAGCTTCTACCGGATATTCTTTGGCATTGGTATTGGCAGCCAGTACCGGTTCACCGGTGGACTTGCTGATGGTGGCCATGCCCGGCTGTTTTACCTCCGGTTTCAGGATGACAATGGCGTTATCGCCGGCCTTGAGTTTCTGCCGGTAGGCCAGGGCTTCAATGACGGTCAATTCAACTGCGCTTGTTCTGATCATAAAATTCCTCCTTGTTTATCCAATCAGTTGTCAATCTTGCTGACGCAGCCAGGTCGCTTCCCCGGTGAGAAGGTGCCTGCTGCGAAATGAAAAATCAAAAAAACATCGAACGCGCTCGTCATCGCTCATGAAAGCACCACCTCACTTTTTCTGCCCATTGTATTGTTCTTTTTATGATTTTTTTACTCTAACAGCCTTAAACGGTAAATACCCATCACACCCAATGCCGCTCTGCCGCAGCGTACAGAAAAAGCAGCGGATTGAACCGCTGCCTCATCATCAATAATCATACTGCCTATCGGCATACCACTTCGCCGTTTTCCAGGAAAACGCGCACGGTAAAGGGCTGCTTTTCGGTGGCAGCGTAGTCATGACCGGCGGTTACCGGCCAGCAGGCTCCAACCTTTAGGTCCTCATCAGCTGAAGTGTTGATGAGCCGGTGGGCATAACGGCCGTCAATGTAATGCAGGGAACCGGGGAAGACCTCTTCGCCAAAGCATTCACCCTTCTCGTCCATCATCAATAGTAGTCCCCGGCCCTTAATGCCGTAATAGAATTCAGCACAGTCTCTGTCCACATGCCAGTGTCCCCTGGTCATGCAGCATTCCCCATTGATCCGCACCGGATGCAGGATGCTTAATCCCCATAACAGATCACCTTTTTTACCCTTCTGGGCCCGTTCACAGGTACAGACTTCGTACATGACGGTTTCCGGATCGCACCCTTCAGCGTTTTCATAAATGAAGGATATGTCCTTCAGAAGTTTGGCGGCATGGCTGATTCCTTCGCCTTCCAGAAGTCCCTCAAGGTTATTCATCTGAGCCATTGGTTTGCTGATTTTCATTTTCTACCTCTTTCTACGGTTCATAATTATCCCATAGTTCCTGAGCCAGCTGCGGTCTGGATACAAACAGGAAACGGTCCGGGTCTTTCTGAAACTGCCTGTAGACCGGAACGCCTTTCTCAAGTCCGAAATCCGCATAATCACGGGCATTTCTGATGACCAGCCGGCAATCCTGATAATTCTCATTTCTGATGAAATCAATCCTACCCTGCTGATCAGCTACCGGGAAGAAGGCGACCCCCTTATGAGCCCTGACACCCCGGTAATCAAAGCCATAGTCGCGCACGCACCAGGCACCGAAGGTCATGTTCTTGCTGACATCGCCGACGATGGTGGCATGCGCCCACCAGGGCGGTACGATCACTACATCGCCTTCATGGGCAATGATGGCGTAACAGCGTCCCGGATCATCCTCAGCGAATTGCTGCATGTAGATGATGGCAGTACCGTTCCAGATCTCATAGACCTCGCAGGTCGAACTGCCGCAGGAAGCGCTGATGGCGTGAATGTGGCCCTGCGAGCGCACCGGTTCCCTGCCAAGTAAGCCTTTGGCATAGGTGACGACACCGAAAAGCAGGTTTCTTTCCAGCATTGCCGGCTTATCGGCTTTTTTGCCGACATCCATGGCGATCGCATAGACATCTTCAGGGCCCTGACAGTCCGGGTCCATCAGCGAGGGACGGATGCTGTCAAGCCTGCGCCGCTCAACCTGCGGACCGAAGACCCCCGGTCCATAGCGGAAATCCAGGGGATCGGATAAAGGGGTGATGTCCAGACTGGGGTTAAAACTCATGCTGATTCCTCCGATGATTTTTGATGCCTAGCTGATGATCCGAACGCGGATGACATTGTCGATCAGACTGAATGGTTCTTTCTCAACCGCGCTCTCGGTATCGATTATCGTATAGGCGATTTCGCCTCTGGCCTTGTTGGCCATGTGCTCGATATTGATCTTATTGGTCCCCAGAACCGTGGTCAGCTGGGCCAGCATGTTGGGAACATTGCGGTGAATGATGCAGATGCGATGGCTGGTAGTTCTCGGTTCGGAAATGGCGGGAAAATTCACCGAATTGGTGATGTTTCCGTTATCCAGATAATCCTGCAGTTCCCTGACAGCCATCCGGGCGCAGTTTTCTTCCGACTCCGGAGTCGAGGCTCCCAGATGGGGCAGGCAGACGGCTCTGTCGCAATGCGCCAGCTGATAGGAGCCAAAGTCGGTGATGTAGCGGGCCACTTTACCGCTGTTAAGCGATTCGATCATGGCCTTCTCATTGATCAGTTCTCCTCTGGCGAAGTTAAGGATCCGCACACCGTCCTTCATCTGGCTTAAGGCTTCGGCATTAATGGTGTTTCTGGTTTCTTCACTAAAGGGAATGTGAATGGTGATGTAGTCGCATTCACCATAAAGTTCATTTATGTTAGTGACGTGTCTGACCCACTTGCTTAAGGACCAGGCATTATTGACGGAAATGAACGGGTCGTAGCCATATACTTCCATGCCCAGTTTGACGGCCGCGTTGGCAACCAGAACGCCGATGGCGCCAAGGCCAATCACGCCCAGTTTCTTGCCGTTGATCTCCGGACCGATGAAAGCGATCTTGCCCTTTTCCACCGCCTTGGCAAAATCGGAAGTGTCGGGAAGCTGCTTTTCCCACTGCAGACCGCCGGCAACATCGCGGCTGGCCATAAAAAGGGCGCAGATGACCAGTTCCTTGACGGCATTGGCATTGGCTCCCGGGGTGTTGAAGACGACAATACCCTTCTCCGAACACTTATCAAGGGGGATGTTATTAACCCCCGCCCCAGCTCGGGAAATGGCCAACAGGCTGTCCGGGAACTCAACATCATGCAGAGATGCGCTTCTTACCAGCAGACCATCCTCATTGTTGATATCCTCGCCATAGACGTAATCAGCAGAAAACTGCTTCAGACCGTTTTCGTCAATGCGGTTAGCCAGTCTTATCTTCTTCATTTCGTTACCTCCCTTTGGCAAATTCATCCATGAATGCGATCAGTTCTCTGACCCCTTGCAATGGCATGGCGTTGTAAATTGAAGCCCTGATACCGCCCACCAGCCGGTGACCCTTCAGACTGAGAAGTCCTCTTTCAGCCGCCTTGGCCGCAAACAGGGCATCGGTTTCCTTATCGGGAGTGGTAAAGGTGACATTCATCATTGAACGGCTGCTCTTTTCGCTGTGAGGCAGATAATAGGACTGACTGTCCAGATAATCGTAGAGCAAACCGGCCTTCAGGCGGTTGCGCTTTTCCATCTCCTCAAGACCGCCCAACTCTTCGATCCACTCCAGAACCTTATCCAGCACATAAATGGTGTAGGTAGGCGGGGTATTATACATCGAATCATTCTTGGCCTGCAGGCCGTAATTGTAAAGTACCGGCATCCGCGCATCATCGGCACTGATCAAGTCCTTGCGGATGATGACGACAGCCATTCCGGCGATGCCCATGTTCTTCTGAGCGCCGGCATAGATCAGCCCGAAATCAGCAACATTGATCCTCCGTGAGAGGATGTCGCTGCTCATGTCCGCAACCAAAGGTACCTTACCGGTATCCGGGAAGGTCTGCCATTCAGTTCCGAAGATGGTGTTATTGGAACACAGATGCACATAATCGGCGTCAGCGGAAAAACGCAGTTCGGAAAGGTCAGGTATGCGGCGGTGATTTTCTTCAGAAGTATCAAAGACGACATTAACCTGACCGAACTTGGCCGCTTCCTGAGCCGCTTTCTTGGCGAAATTTCCGGTAATGATGTAATCCGCCTTGCCGTTCTTCATCAGATTAAGCGGTACCGCACTGAACTGGGCCGTGGCACCGCCGTGCAGAAACAGGATCTCATAATCATCCGGGATTGCCATTACTCTTCTTAAGCGTTCCTTACACTCATTAAAAATGGCGAGATACTCCTTACCGCGGTGGGACATCTCCATGACGGACATGCCGGTAGAACGGTAATTCGTAAGTTCCTCAGCGATCTTCTTAAGCACTTCATCCGCCAGCATTGACGGACCGGCTGAGAAATTGTAGACTCTGTCGTTCATAATTTACCCCTTTCTGTAGCTTCCTTTATGTAGCTGCCGACATGCTCAGGTCTGTGGGCATCGCTGGCAGTAATGATCCTGACGTTATTCTGCCTGAAGGCTGCGAGCAGCTGATCGCTCAGCCCGATATCGGGATGGCCATAGCGGTAATGGCAGCCGGTGTTGTTTTCCGCCATGACATTATTATCCTTCAATGCCTGACAGAGTTTTTGATAGGTATCACTGAGATCATAGGACGGATAGATGTTGGCAACCTTGATGGTGTCCGGGTGAGCAAGGCGGTCAAACAGTCCGCTTTTGACGCAGGCCATGACGCTATGGTAATAGCTGCAGTAAATGTCATTGCCGTCAAACTGACTCCATAACAGTTCATCGGAAAAGGACATGTCATAAAGTCGGTGATCGATGGAATGGACGGCACCGGTAAGGAAATCGTAGTGTTTTTCCGCCAGAATGCCGCGCAGCATCTCTTCCGTATCTTCGCTGTAACAGACCTCCAGACCGAAGCGGACCCTGATGGGCAGCCGCATCTTTCTGATTTCTTCGATCAGCCGGTCATATTCCGCAAGGCTGCTGCGGAACTTCCCCGGTCCATTCAGCCACTGATCCTGCTGAGGAAAGACGCGCAGATGCTCATAACAATCCCTGAACTCCTGGAAACGGTGGGTATGATCCAGAATGTCGACTTCATCCAGTCCCTTTCTGATGCCCTCCTCAATGAATTTCAAAGCATATTCAACGCTGAGATCGCCGTATTCCAGATGCATATGTCCGTCAACATAGTAATTGTCATCAGGATTGCTCAGAACTATTTCACTGCCCTCAGGCAGGATGTTAATGGCTGATACCGTAGCCTTGATGACGCGGTATTCATCCTGTTGATCATGGAGAAAGAGCTGATCATTCACGCTCAGCTTTGCGGCAACTTCATTATCAACGGTTATCCTCAGCCGCTTTTCCGCTTGCTGAAGAATCAGCTGATGGCTGAAACTGATGTCATGGCGCATAATCTGGCTCCCTTTGAATAAATTATATATCAACATCCGCTCTCCTTCACGGCTTTTTTCCTGATGGTTCTGACCGGGTACTGTTTCACTGGCGAATAAGAACAAAGAAAAAGGGCCTGACCCATTGGATCAGACCCCTTAGGCATAGATTACTGACTACTGACCGATATGGATTTCGTCGCCTTCGGTGGCAAATGCCTGTTCAAGTTTTTCCGTGAGTTCGGCCATGGACATGATCTTGTTCAGGACAACTACACGCGGATAATCCTTTAACTGAGGGGCGATATCCCTACCGACGACGAACAGGTCTGCGCTTTTCACAGTGATCTCGGAAAGAGATGTATGATCAGCCTCGACTCCGGAGATACCCAGATTCTTCAGAGCTTTTTCAATGTTCATCTGAACCATCAGTGAGCTACCTAGTCCGGAACCGCAGCAGCACATAATCTTGTTAATTTTTGCCATTAAATATATGCCCTCCTTCTGTAAAATTTTCCGTTGAAAATTTTAAATACTATTTGCCTTCCTGGCCATTGCTGAACTTGCTCAGAACCATCGGTAAGACGTAGACGACAACGCAGATTACCAGCAGCGGAATGCCGTGAACTGCCTTGGCGATGTTACCAAATACCAGAGCCATCCATGAGAAGTCAGCATCGGAGAAGGTTGAACCCTTGTCTAAGGCATCGAATACCGGCATGCACAGAGCAGGTAAGAAGGTAATGATCAGACCATGCACGAATGAGCCAAGTACGCAGCCCTTCAGACCGCCTTCAGCATTGCCGAAGACACCGGCGGAAGCACCGCAGAAGAAGTGCGGAACAACACCCGGGAGAATCAG
>JAEEGL014704092.1_pt1 | contig 31514 bp, 17 predicted proteins | sample 9134231 | NCBI WGS metagenome assembly JAEEGL01 (sample SAMN16246548, study PRJNA631951) | gut metagenome | biome: gut microbiome; feature: rumen; material: fiber-attached | host: Bos | place: Iran: Karaj | collected 2018-10 | reverse complement strand
TTGTTCCAAAGGCAAATTCCTTGTCTTTCAAACGCTATAAGAGATTCTTTATCATCAAATCCAGCAGATTCAGGATCTGATAGATCATATATATTTTGAAATATACTATCCCAAGTATTAAATTCTTTTATTAATACTAAGTCGTTACAAATTGACTCTATTTCGACGGTGTCTTTGATATTACCGTCAACTCCAACCCAAATAGGATAACAACCTATCTCCGGCATTATTTTTATATAATTTATTTCCATTTTATTCTAAAGATCTCATATTTGCTCCTACAATATAGCCATTATTACCCACAGACACTGCAACTCTTTTTAACATCTCCTTTATAGTTCAATTCAAAAATTGTTCGTGGATTTTTAGTGCCTGAGTGCCTAATGCAACATCACTAGCCTTTGTCTCCTTTCCTTGTATTCTTCGATTAACTTCTCCATCTACAACATTTGCTGTTCCTGTTGAAACCACTGTTGCAGCCAAGCTTGTGCCACATGTTAATCCTGCTACGCCACCAGTAATTGAATAGGTAGTTTGTTGAGAATTGGTTGTTACGCTCCTCCACAAACTTTGTATATTCTCGCTCGCTTTACGGCTCGCAACATAAATACATAAACTATGGATATATGACTATCTGTTTTCAAGATGTTCAATAAAAACGATTCAAAATGATCGGTGACATAAAAACATTATCGAAATTCAACTATGTCTAACAAACAGCCTTTTTTTCCATGACAAGAATAGCCTCTTGTTTATATTCCTCTAAATCATCCATTAACCATGATTCCCCTTCTCTTACCATATGAAATGATATTGAAACATAAGAATCATCGATACTCATTATTATCTTAAAATCGTGATGATCTGGTAATAAACATGATAATTTGTGACAAAAAGAAATAGCTTTTTTTAATGTAAGTTTATCACTTTTACATCTGTCAAAGACCACTTTATTGTTAGATGCCTCATTTCCTGTTAGATCATCGTAAAAGTATCCAAAATTATCTTCTGAATAACAATAATATATATTACCATTCTTGTAATTCTCTCGAATGCCTTCATTCATGAAGTATCTTAATTCCTTTGATAATCTACACTCGTTATAAATATTTTCAAACGAAACATCATTTGATCTAGCAAGTTCTAACATTTGCTGATTACATTTATATTTCATCATTCTCCTAAATACTCTTTACTTTTTTGAATTGCTTTTTGAAGTTGTGGATTTTCCAACAATTTGTTTATTTCTCTGGGTGCTGGTACATCATAATTACCTGTTTGGGAATTTTCACCAAAAAGTTTTCCATCCTTATATATTATGTTTTTGATCTTGAAAATGAAGTTGTCCTGGTCTTTGTCTCGGATTAGGTTCACAAACACTTCGCCATATGGGATATACTCCACATGCTGGGCTATATTGCCATCCGCATCAGTGACGTAAGATGTTGAACAAGTCCCCTCTAGCCCCCTGAAGGGGGAACTGGTTCGCCACTTTTATAGAGACGTTCCTGTAATGGATTCCCAAATCGGAACACTGTCAAAAGATCGCTTGTCGTATTTTTTGACTCGACGGTGTAAAATTAATGATTTTAAATAATTTACATCTCTTCAATTCTTTCTTTTCTCGCTCGCCTTACGGCTCGCCCGAAGTGTTGAGGGCAAGGGCGTTCCGCCCTTTGGAATTCCTCATCTCATAACACCAACTTCTGTATTATTCAGAATTTATAAAGATCGTTTTTGATATCCACAAAGATAATCATCTTTTCATCCGACACCATACCGTGGTAACGGTTATCAGAACAGGCTATAGTTGGCAAACGTCGAAAAGGATTGACTGCCGAAACCTCTAAAATACATGGATGCTTAAATATTAGTCAACTTGTATAGAATTCAATATTTTCATTTTCTCATTAAAATCAAATTGCTCTGGAAACTCATGAGCGTTTATCACAAAAACATATTGACAAGAATCAGGAGTCGCGATAGAACAACGGATTAAAGTTTCTAAACATAATTCCTTGTCTCGCCTCCACAATCGGCGTGGAAATATACAAACAAAAACCTTTTTTTCATTTCCATTAGACAAACGCTCCTTCTTTATGTCATAATAATATTCATAGCAAGGATATTGTTCCTTAAAATTACTCTCGAAATAATCGTCTAACCATGAAGGGCTTCCAGAATCATACGCATTTATCGAGAAGGTATTAAGTTTAACAGAATCTGCAACATAGGCAGCCATATCATACCTAAGATCGGTATCGCCATATATATTTCCATTTTTCTTTAGATATGTCCTTTTACATGTTAGGAAATCACTATACTTCATGTATTTGTGCGGCAATGTATATTTTATTACATGATGACCATCATTACATGAATCTAAATAAAAGGTGCTATCCTTACAAACAGACAAAGAATTTGATGAATAAGAATCTATGTTTGTTGTACAAGACAAAAATGTCAATACAAAAATCAATATACAATATAACCTGTTCATATTAATAAAGATTTATAATTTGGTTTTATCCTAAAAATATGTCATTCGTTTTTCAAATTCGCATCAAAACAAAGAAATCAGCCCTGACGAGCTGATTTCTTATACAAATCTGCAGATTATTTCCGCAATTATGAATTAATATCTGACGATTTCTATCATTTCTGGCATTGCAAATGCTTTGTCTGACACCTCACAATCTTCAGAAACCGTGATTTTCTTCAAATTCCAACAATTTCTGAATGTATTGTCAGGAATAGAAGTTACTGATGATGGGAATGTCACATTCTCAAGTGAATTGAAACCTGCAAAAAAGGTTTCTGAAACCTCCGTAACTGAGCCAGGCAATGTCAAATTAGTAATACCTGACATATAAAAGACTTCTTTTCCTAATTTAGTGTCGCCTTCAAAAATGAGAGTTGAGATTCTAGCATTAGAGAATGCTTTGTCACCGACAGACTCAACAGTTGCAGGAATGACAAGAGAATCAATAGTAGCGCTAGAAAATGCCTCTGAACCAATTGTCGTTACAGATTTTGGAATAGACAAACTTTTAAGTTTCTTAAAGCCAGAGAACAAACTATTACCGATAGCCGTAACAGTCTCAGGAATCACAACGGTATCTATACCTGAAGGACAAAGAACAATTGTCGTCATATCAGAATTGTAGACAATGCCTCCCTCCGACTTATATTTTGGATTGCCATCCTCTATGTCTATTTTCTTCAATGCATCACATCCCGAAAATGCAGTTCCATCGATAGAAATCACAGAAGACGGAATGACAACCGACTCCAATGCACGACATCCAGCGAACACTCTGTATGGCAACGACGTCACTGAAGTTGGAATTTCGATTCGCGTCACCTTATCACATCCATTAAACGCACTCTTACCTATTGATGTCACCGAATTAGGAATTATAATCACACTATCGGCACACGATCCGAACGCACTTTCTCCGATTGTGGTAACTGTATTTGGAATATCGATCTTCTTTAAGCTTTGACATGTCTGGAATGCCCAAGTAGAAATAACCTTAACCTTCTTAGGCATCACAACTGTCTCTAACTTCTTACAAGAGAAGAATGCTTTGCCAGGAATAGTCTCAAGATCTTCTGGTAGGGCCACATAACGCAAAGAAGGACAGCTAGCAAAAACTTCTGTTCCGAGTGTTTTGACAGAGTTAGGGATAGTTATGCTATCCAATTTTTCACAAGAAGCAAACGCCTTATATCCAATAGACTCCACTGTGTTAGGTATAGAGATATTTGTCAAACTATCAACACCGACAAAAGCCTCATCCCCAATAGTTTTCAACTTAGCTGGCAACGTGATATCCTTCAATCTGTAACATGAATGGAATGCTCTTGTAGGCAATTCAGTGATTGATTCCGGCAAAACAACCGACTCCAAAGAATAACATATACCAAAGACATAATCACCTAGTTTTGTGATTGTGTTTGGCAATTCTATTGACTTCAACGAATCAGTATTTCCAGCAAATCCGTATTGAGCTACCTCTTTGACTGTGCTTGGGAACTTTACAGACGACTTTCCTCCTGGACAGCAGATAAGCACCGTCTGATCCTTATTATACAAACAGTCATCATAATTACTATAATTAGGATCTTCTGCGTCGACAGCAATTTTCAGAAGGCTGCTGCAGCCATAAAAAGGCTCTCCTTCAATAACACAACCCTTCGGGATAACGATCTCTTCATAACCAGTCGATCCAAAAGCCTGATCCTCAATTTTCTCTACCGTTGACGGAAGTACTAGCTTCTTCGCTTTTCCTTTGATATTGATCACCTGTAAAGCGCCATGCTCTATCTTCTTTAATTTCTCAGGCAATGTGATATCATAAAGGTTGTTGGTCTGAAGGAAAAGACTGTTTGGCAACACCTCAAGATTTGTTGGGAAAACCACCTTCTCCAATTTTTTCATATAAGAGAATGCATAATCTCCGATAGACGAAACAGTGTTACCGATGACGATACTCACTACAGGAGCTTGTTGTAGAGCTGCCTTCGCAATAGATTTAACCTTGTATTCCTTGCCATCCTTTTCCACAAAACAAGGAATCACAAGATCTGCTCCGACCTTACTTTTGTCAAAACCGGTCACCTCAGCAGTCTGTGCATCCTCATTAAAAGAGAACGTCAGTTCACTGTCAGCGAGTTTCACTGTCTGACATCCATCCAAATTCTCTTCAGGAATACTATCAGGAATATTGGCAAAACATACACTGTCAACCTTATTGACATCAAACACACTCTTAGTTCCATCGCTGTTGTATACGAACATCTTAGTTTGTGAGGCAGTCGCTAACAATCCCGTCGCTACCAAACCTGCAAGAATAATTTTTTTCTTCATATTTAGTGTATTAAATTTTCCATGCACGGATTTCTCTAATTAAAAGTTGGTTGATTTTTCAAACATCAGATAGAATAGAGACATTACAGTTTATATTTATAAACTATTAACAATCAGGCTATATCACTGAATAAAATGTTTATCATTTCATTGATTGAAAGAAAACGCCCAACAATATCACAATGTGACAAAATTAAAATGTTTATCTTAGATATCAAAATAAGTCCACAAAATACCAGATGACATTTAGATGACAAATAGCATGCCGACAAAAAAAAGTTTCTCATCATTTCAATCCTCAGAATTCCAAATCATTCACCATTTTTCACTACTTTTGTTCCTACAAAACAATTATAAAATGCTTGGATCAATATTAAATGCCACAACTGTCCTCATCGGTGGTGTTGTCGGAGCTTCTCTCGGCTCCGGAATAAAAGAGAAATACAAAACCAATCTTTTCAACGCTCTCGGTCTCGCATGTCTTGTGCTGGGCATGAACGCGGCTCTTCCCAACATGGCGAAGAGTGAATATCCCGTACTCTTCATCGCAAGTCTGGCGATAGGAGGAGTCATAGGAGCACGGTTGGATCTTCAAGGCAGGATCGACCGCGCCAACGCAAGGATGAATGAGAAATCAGGAAAGGAAAACAATGCCATACAGGGACTTATGACCGGTTTTTTGCTGTATGCCATAGGTACATTTTCTATCGTGGGACCAGTGCTTTCAGCTTTGTCTCCCTCCCACGGATGGGCTTTTGACGAGTCTGCCAACACGTTCCTTTACACAAACGCCACGCTGGACTTGGTTACGTCGGCTGTGCTTGCAGCGTCGTACGGATGGATAATGATTCTCGCCGCTCCGATGCTCTTCTGCTGGCAAACGATATTCTACTGCCTTGGCTATTTCCTTGGCGACGGGATGCCTGAACCAATGAGAGTCGAATTAAGCATTGTGGGCGGAGTGTTGATTGTAAGCTCCGGTCTGAGCATTCTTGGCATCAAGGATTGCAAAACCGTGAACCTGCTCCCGTCGCTCCTGATACCGATTATTTTCTATGTCATAAAAGGACTATAAAACCCAAACAATTTTCAAGAAAAAAACATAAGAAAAGAAGGATACAAGAGAAAGCAAAAAAATGGGGAAAAACAGTGGATAATTTTCTCAAAAAATTCTCAAATAATTGTTTCAATCTGCAAAATATTATATTTTTGTGGATATGAGAAAGAACTTATTTTTATCCTTTATTATCTTATTGGCGTCAAATTGCGCCAGCTTTGCGTTTGCTGAAGATTCAGCGGACTCATTTTTTATGCAAGGCAACGACAGCTATACTGCAGGCAAATATGATGATGCGATAAAATCATATAAAAAGGCATTGAATCTGAGCCCAGGAAATGCATACATATTATATAATATGGGTAACGCATATTCAAATAGCGGCATGTATGGCGACGCGATAAAATGCTTCGACGCCGCAATTGAAGGCGGTCTGGTAGACGCATCCATCTTTTTCAATCTCGGAAACGCATATAATAGCCAAGGTGAGACGGTGGAGGCTGTAGGGGCTTACAAAAAAGCATTGAAGATAAACCCTAATGATGATGCGACGCTGCACAATTTAGCCATGGCATACACGACATTGGGCGACTTGGAGAATGCCATCAAATGCTACGAATCAGCGATCAAGATCAATCCTGACGACGCCGGTTCACACTATAATCTCGGAAACATCTATTCCCAGATGGACGACGAGACTGCAGCCATACAATGTTATGCCAAAACAGTGAAAATCAATCCTTACTACGAGAAAGCATACTGCAACATGGGTGTGTCGTATAGCAATTTAGGCGACGAGGATCATGCCATCGACTGTTATCAGAAAGCGATAGAAGTGAACCCTCGTTATGCACGTGCACATTATAATCTTGGCATTTCTTTCCTTCATCGCAACTTGAAAGACAAGGCTGAATCTTGCTTCACAAAAGTGGTTGACCTGACGCCATACGACATCAGCGCTTTCATAAAAATCGCCAACGCATACGGAGAGATGGGCAAACAGGAAAAACAGATCGAATGCATGAAGCGTGCCGCTGAACTTGGTGACGAGGACTGTGCTAAATGGTTGAAAGACAAAGGAGTTAAATAAGGCGAGCCATAATTCTGAACATAAAACAAGACTCTAAAGAAATGCTTGTAACTTTATTAGTTTCTCTTATAATAATCGAATTCGTATTTTTCGTGCGACATACCATTAAGTCGGACACGGATGATAATTCCAAAGAGTCTTCCCAAAAATATTCTAAAGAGTCTCAAAAATTCCAAAGCACTTCATATCAAAGTGATGATGTAGTGGCGGACGCATTCATAGCAGTTGTGAAACTGACTCCTGATTTACACGTTTTAGGTGACGGTGTAAAAGAAAGAATGAAAGAATACGCTTATAATACATTAAAAAAAATTGATGGGCCAGCAGGTGAGGTCAGGGCAAGTCGATTTGCAAACAGAATAAACCAAAGAGAACAAATAAAGGTAAAAGAGCTGGAGAAAAATGTATCTGCCAAAATAAAAAGCGACTTCGATTTCCAATATAAAAAAGAGATTCTTATCTGCATGTGGGCTTTAGCATACGCAGATGGTCAAGCCACACTCGACCAACAAAAACTCATCTCTATCATTGGCAAAGCTTTGGGATTGTCGTACACCACTTGCAACAAAGTAGAGACGATGTTCTGGCAACGTATGAGAGCAGGCAAATTCGGCGACTACAAAGAGTTTGAGAAGCGTCGCAACAAATGGTTTGAAGATGAGGCTGAAAGAAAAGCTGAGAAGGAATTCGAAAAAAAGAGAAAAGAAAACAGCAGTTCCAGCTACTATAACAAAAAAAATACAAACTACTCAAATCTCTCTCCTGAACTGCAAAAAGCTTACTCCGTATTGGGAATTGAACCGTCGGCAAGCATAGACGAGATCAAAAATCAGAAAAAGAAGCTTCTGAAAAGATACCATCCGGATCTATACGCCAACCAAGGTGAAGAGATGATAAAGAAGGCAACAAATAAGGCACAGTCGATAAACCATGCCTATGAAATTATAATTCGTAATTTATAATGCGTAATTCGTAATTTAGAATTTAGCATTTTGAATTTAGCATTTTTTCCCAGATTTTCACTGCCTCAACAGCAGCTTTCACATCATGGACACGTAAAATATCCGTCATGCCTGTGGACAATGCCAGCGTATTGATGGCAGTTGTGGCATTCAGGCTCTCTTCGATTGTGGTTTCAGCCACCTGCCAAGCCATTCTCTTACGTGAGACACCGACCAACACAGGCAATTTAAAAATGTCGAAACTGCCCAAATTAGCCAACAATTTATAATTCTGAGCCATCGTTTTGGAGAATCCGAATCCAGGATCCACGATGATGTCTTTCACTCCAAGCAGACGCAACTGGTCGATTTTATCAGCAAAAAACTTAATTATATCTCCCATAAAATCTGTATATGCATACTCCAATTGCTGTGCGGAGACACTGTTTCCCAAACTATGCATCAATATGTACGGCACACCGAGTTCAGCCACCGTCGCAAACAGATTATCATCCAAAGCACCTGCAGAGATGTCATTAATCACGTCGGCCCCACAAGAAAGGACAGACTCCTTCGCCACAGAGGATCTGAAAGTATCAACCGAAATTATGACATCCGGATATTGTTTTCTTACAAGAGACACCGCATTACACACCCTGTCCATCTCTTCCGATTCTGACACCTCCACTGCTCCCGGACGAGTGCTAAAACCTCCAATATCAATCATCTGGGCACCCTCAGATATCATTTGTTCGGCTCTGTTCAATATCTCCGAATCATTGTTTGCCCTGCTACCCGCAAAAAAAGAATCAGGGGTGGCATTTAATATTCCCATCACAACGGGCTTGTCAAAACTACGCAATCCGCATTTTCCAAAATTGACAGTGAACGACATATGTAAATCATTTAGAATTTATTCAAAATTACAAAATATGGCTGATATTTGATGTGATTTATTGGCTCAAAGAGATTAAAAATAGAAAAATGCTTATAAATTTGCACCGGATTTAAGGGGACGGATCTAATTCAAGTGAGTTAGATTTGCAAAAATTCATCAATCCAAGTGAGTTAAATTAAAATTGAAAAGGCAAAAGAGATGAAAAACAAGTACATTGATTTGATTGAGCAGTCGTTTGAGTTTCCTAACGAAGAGTTCAATGTGGAGGACAACCAGCTACAATGGCATGGCATTCCTCTGATGGATATAATCAAACAGTACGGCACTCCGTTGAGAATTTCATATCTTCCGGCAATCGCAAATCACATTCAGCATGCGCGCAGAATGTTCAACGTTGCCATGGCTAAGGTGGATTATCAAGGCACATACAACTATTGCTACTGTACCAAGAGTTCACATTTCTCATTTGTGATGGAGACGGTGCTTAAGCAGGGTGCAAACCTTGAAACATCTTCCGCATTCGACATTTTCCTTCTTGAAGCACTTGCAGAACAGGGTCATCTGCCTAAAGACAGATTCATCCTTTGCAACGGATTCAAGCGTCCTCAGTATGTTGAGAACATCCAAAGAATCATCAGCGATGGCTTCACAAACGTCATCCCTATCCTCGACAACAAATTCGAGCTTGACCTTTTACTTGACGGATTCGATTTGCCAATCCAGGTGGGTATGCGTATGGCAAGTGAGGAGGAACCAAAATTTGATTTCTATACATCACGTCTTGGTATACGATACAGCGACCTGATTCCTTATTACAAACAGAAGATTCAGAACAATCCACAGGTAAAGCTTAAAATGCTTCACTTCTTCATCAACACTGGTATCCGCGACACTTCGTACTATTGGAACGAGTTGAACAAAGGTGTGAACATGTATATTGAGTTGAAGAAAGTATGTCCAGAGCTCGACAGTCTGAACATCGGAGGTGGTCTGCCAATCCAAACTCACATGGACTTCTCTTACGAATACGAGTATATGATAGAAGAGATTGTGACTCAGGTGCAGAACGCATGTCGTCAGGCTGGAGTGCCAGAGCCAAACATATTCACTGAGTTCGGATCATACACAGTAGGAGAAAGTGGAGCTATACTCTACTCTATCGTCAACCAAAAGCAGCAGAACGACCGAGAGAAATGGAACATGATCGACAGCTCTTTCATCACAACAATGCCAGACACTTGGGCTATCAACCAACGTTTTCCATTCCTTGCTATCAACAACTGGGACAAAGAATACGAACGTGTCCATCTTGGTGGTCTGACTTGCGACAGTGAAGACTTCTACAATGCGGAGGTTCACTCAAATGCCATCTTCCTGCCTAAGATGAAAGACGTGGATGAGCTATTCGTCGGCTTCTTCAACATGGGTGCATACCAGGAGGCGTTGAGCGGATACGGAGGCATCAAACACTGTCTGATCCCAGCTCCGAAGATTGTGGTGATCGACCGTGACGAAAACGGAGAATACACGACCAAGTTATTTGCTAAAGAGCAGAGCTACAAGTCGATGCTTAAGATTTTAGGTTACTAAAAAACTCAAGTATAAAAATCAAAAAGAGGACGCACCACTTAATTGTGATGCGTCCCTTTTTATTAACATGAGTAATTATGAGAGATTATTTTTCGAAACTGTAGAAGAATGAAGGGAATCCACTGACAGTAATGACCTTCGTCTCAATGTCTTCAGTTACAGGATCGTAAGTACAGAAGCCATTGTAAGAGTCGTTGGCAGAACCATAAACAATCTTGCCTTTGTGTATTCCCATAGCCATACCATGTCCGTTAGTAAGCGGAAGTCCCTTGATGACCTTCACTGTCTTCTTATTAAGATCTACAACCACTGGCACACCTGTACGCGCAGTATAAGTATTGGTGTTTTCTGGATCCAAGCCGATCGCATAACCATAGCCGTACATAATGCCATTTGATGTATACTGGCACTTACCGATCATATTAAGGTTACAAGGCAAACCTTCCACCGTCGCGCTACTCAAATTGAATTTGTAACTTTCATCGATTTCAGTCTCACCCTTTTTGATTCGTGCTATACCAGCGTCCAAACCAGGAATATATCCGAAAGAGCCGACGCAATTGATGTACATATCTCCGTTCTCATCCACGAAAATTGATTGGTTGTCAATAGGACGTGATGGTCCACAGTAGCCAAGTGACGTGTTACGTATACGTTTGATGAAGCTGTCGTCCGACACATTGTAAAGAGCCAATTCCACACTGTTCTCCACTGGCATCCACTGTGAATTATACTGCTCCAATGTGACATAAAGAATATTATCTCTGATACATAACGCACCTGGATATGCAGACACTCCCTCGTTACGGAACGAAGAGACATCTATTCTTGAAATCTCTGTCATAGTCTCAGGATTGAAGACGATGATAAGATCCAGACTCTGGCAACATACGTATGCCTTCTTGCTATTTGCCTCAACAACAATAGCGGCACTCGAATTTGCAGGAAGCAGCATTGTTCCCTTAAGTTCAAGCTGATTGGAACTATTAAGAACGTATTTTTTCAACTCCAACTTTGATCCACCCATATAATCAGGGAAGACGTAGATGTTTCCACTTTCGCACACACATGGATATGAACCAAAGCCAAGAGAAATGGCATTATAGTTGTCGTAGTTGGCACCGCCACCCAATTCACTAATTGTCTGCAGATATCCGCTTCCGCTATCACCAGCTGGATTAGTTACAGTTGTGGAAAAAAGAATTTTTCCAGAAGAAGATGTGCCATCATTGTCGTCGTCATCACATGATGAGAACACAGTTGCGAATGCAGCTAAAAATAGATAAAACGCTTTTTTCATTTTCATAGTTTTTATACTTTATTTCATTACATATCTAATCTTAAATGAGAAATTTCTTCCAGGCAACGGCCTGTTCAACTCTGAATAGACAATTTTGTCCGTCAGATTTTTCACTTTGAATGAGAGGATAAAACTGTCGTCCTTGAAACTATGTTCAAGTCCTGCGTCGATAGTGAAAGACGACGGTATCTTTCTATCCTGATATTTGCTCATCTCAAAATCGTAGAAATATTCATGTATATATGAGGCATCCACAAGGAAACGGCTGTTTTGGTTCTCGCCTCCGAAAAGATTTGCCTTATGAAATTCCAAGCCTCCATTCGCCAATATGTATGGGATGTTAGGCATTCGTTTGTTGTAAGTCGGGTTAGCTGCTTCCGATCCGTTCTCATGTTCACGATGATCACGGAGATCCTGGAATGTTGCATTAGCATACAAATAAAGTATTGGAGCGGCATCTCCCTTTATGTCTAGCTCAACACCTTTAGAGCGGACCGTTCCAAAGTTGGCATATCGAGCCATTGTCGGAATCATGTCAGCCTGGTATCTGATCATATCGTGCAGGTCGTTAAAGAAATAACCGACTTCTGCTTCGAAGAATCCGAATTTGTTCTGACGTCTGTATATCATACCAGCGTTCAGACCATTACAACGTTCAGGCTCAAGGTCTGTGGCAGGCAATATGGAATAGCCATTACCAACAAGTTCTTCTGAAGTAGGAATTCTCACTTCCGAGCTAAACGAAGCCTTCGCCATCAACTTTTTGTTGAACTTATAACGCAATGACTCGCTTCCTCCCCAATAATTCTTTTTCGTATCCAAGTCGACGGGACTGTTGACGAATGTATGTTCAAGCACTTTTGTTTGTGAAGAGAAGAAGAAATGCTTGATTGTCGTAGCACTCATAAACTTACCGTTGAGCAAAGTAAGGTCGTATGAGAAACCTGTTGTGAAGCTCGACATTTTGCTCGGGAAATTCGTTTCATATCCGAATGAAAGATCCATCAACTCGTTTTTAGGATTCTGACGAGTACGCGTACCATAGAGGTTGAGATTGAACGAGTTATGTTTGTTCAGCAGATAATTGAGATTGAGTTTCGACACAAGATCCTTGGTTCTGTTATCAGAGTCAGAAGCATAGGTTCCTTGTTCACCACCATAAGCCGACACTGAATTATAGCGGTTTCCATCCCAGTCGTAACGATAAGGAGCTTTGTCACAAAGACCATTCTGTCCGTAACTGTAGCTGGCATCAAAATCAAAATCTAGTCCATCAGCAATGAAATCATCCTTTTTTAGAGTGACAGCTGCGATTCCAGCCTGGCCATGAGAGTAAGCCTCTCTGATGTCAAAGTCAATACCTTGGATCTCCTTTTTGTTGTTCATGTAGATAAGCTCGAGTTTAGCCTCATCAAAATACCATTTTGTAGCCTTGAGAGAACCGCCACCCATTATCTTTCTATAAGCGTCATGATTTCTCTCCACCACACGATTGTTCAGATTCTGGAGAGTCATCTCATAGTTGTTGTCAGAATATACAAATGCACCACCAAGACCAAACTGCAAACCAGTTTTATTATTGGTACGTTTGAAAGTGGAATTGACTTTATGAGTGTTGAAGGAAGCGATCTCATAGCTTGCGTCAAGATAGACGGGAGGATATTCTTTTGTGACGACGTTTACCGCTCCACCCAAAGCTGATCCGCCAAAACGATATGGCACAATACCCTTGTAGATTTCAATTCGTTCGATCATGTCAGTCGGCACATCGTTGAGCGACAGATAATCACTAAACTGACCCATCGCCGCTTCGTCGATATATATTCCCATTCTTTTGCCCTCAAGTCCACGCACAGAAATTCTCGATGCACTACCTACACCTCCAGTGTTGCGGACTGTCACTCCCGTCGTACGGGCCAAGGCATCATTAATATTGGTAGTAGTACCTTCAAGTTGTTTCACCGAAACCACAGAGACAGGCATTGCAGCCTCACGCATCTCACGGATTTCACTACGTTTTGCCACAATGGACACCTCTTCAAGTTCTTTGATTTGAGCCTCATCAAAATAATCACTTTGTGCAAAAGAATCAGCTGATGCCATAGCAACGACCATCACCGTCGCAACTTTTCCATTAATATTTTTTCTCATTGATTTATATCTATATATCCACAATTACCATTTAAAAAGAGCGAGTCTGTTGTTGAGGTTCGGAAAGAAAAAAGCAAAAAGTTTTCCTCGTATCGAGTATTTTTTCATTTCCTCATGATAGCTGTGTTCCGACAAAAGACTCAGACGCGGTTCCAATTCAAGATATTCCTTTCCAGATTTTGTTCCCCACTGAAAAGTCGCGTTTGTATGTTTGATTGCATCATGATGTTTTGTGTTTTTGCTTAAAAAAGGATGATGCAATTCAGCCAGCAGAAAACCATGTTTGAATGAATCGCAAAGCATGTGCAGACAAGTCTGGACCTGTTCCTTTGTAAAGTATTCAAGCACACCTTCCATCACGACAATCGTCATTTCACGTTCTGGCAATTCTTTTGTCCATTCTGATTCAAGAGCACTGCCCTCCTTCATAATGCATCGTTCTCTATCCTCGTATATCTTTCGACGTACAGACAGGATATCAGGCAGATCCACGTCGTACCATATAATCCTGCCATTGTCCACCTGCACAAACTTGTCGTCGAATCCACAACCTAGGTTTATACAAAGAGCGTCGGGATATTTCTGAATAAGTTCGTCAAGTTGATTTTTATACATTATGGTTCGAGCCACAACCCCTTCATGAGACATGAACGGATCATATTTTCTCACATCCACACCTAATGTTTCAATTATCTCTTTTGCCTTATAATCCTTTATTCTGGCATTCGGACGGTCAGTTTCACTGGCACGGATCGCCAACGTCACCAAAGCCGTCTCCTGAATATCTCCAATTTGTAGCTGCATAACACTTTTTTTGAGCACAAAATTACAGGCGTGTGATTTCTATCACAATACCCATTTTTTGTGATATTGGAAATCGAAGTGGGATAAAAACAAAAAAGTTGCGTTTCGCAACGCAACTTTCTAGATCATTATGATATATTCAAAATATATTCGAAAAAGCAAAATTATTTTATTTTCTTATATCCATATTTAGACGCATTACCCAACTCTTCCTCGATACGAATCAACTGGTTGTACTTAGCCATACGGTCTGTACGAGAAAGCGAACCAGTCTTAATCTGGCCTGAATTAGTAGCGACGGCAATGTCTGCGATTGTAGTGTCCTCAGTCTCTCCTGAACGGTGGGAAGTGACAGTTGTATAGCCATGACGGTGAGCCATTTCAATAGCGTCAAGAGTTTCTGTCAAAGAACCGATCTGATTAACTTTGATAAGGATAGAGTTGGCAGTTCCCATCGCAATACCCTTCTGCAAGAATTTCACATTAGTGACAAACAAATCGTCACCCACCAACTGGCAACGACCACCAATACGCTCTGTCAGCTTCACCCAATTGTCCCAATCGTTCTCGTCCAATCCGTCTTCGATAGAATCGATAGGATATTTAGAGATCAACTGTTCCAAATATGCAATCTGTTCGTCAGCACTCAATTTTTTGCCATTAGGATCTTTCTGCTTACCGTTCTTCAACTGTTTATAGTCATAGAAGTACTTACCGTTTTCCACCACAGCAAACTCACTTGCTGCACAGTCCATAGCAATTTTCACATCCTTACCCGGCTCGTAACCTGCGTCTTTAATAGCCTGACAGATAGAATCAAGAGCATCCTCCACTCCATCAAGGTTAGGAGCGAAACCTCCTTCGTCGCCTACCGCAGTAGAAAGTCCACGTTTCTTAAGCAATTTTGCCAAGTTATGGAACACCTCAGCTCCCATTCTGACTGCCTCCTTCAAACTAGAAGCTCCGACAGGGCGGATCATAAACTCCTGGAATGCAATTGGAGCATCAGAATGAGCGCCACCATTGATTATATTCATCATAGGCACAGGCAAAGTATAGGCGTTAGCACCACCAATATAACGATATAGAGGAATGTTCAAAGCTTTGGCAGCGGCTTGAGCGACCGCCAAAGAGACACCCAAAATAGCATTAGCGCCAAGTTTACTCTTTGTTGGAGTGCCATCCAAATCAAGCATCTTCTGGTCGATTGCACGCTGCTGGAACACACATTCTCCGATAAGTGCAGGAGCGATAACATTGTTCACATTAGCTACCGCCTTAAGCGTACCTTTACCCAAATATCTGTTTTTGTCTCCATCACGAAGTTCAAGAGCCTCATTTTCTCCTGTACTTGCGCCAGATGGAACAGCAGCACGTCCTAACACACCATTTTCAAGAACTACATCAACCTCTACAGTTGGATTACCACGTGAGTCAAGAATCTCACGACCTACAATTTTCTTAATTTTCATTTTCAAAATTTTTATTTACGACGCAAAATTAATGCAGGCAGAAAATGTTGTCAATCACTTAAAATTGTGATTTGTAAAAACAAACCAAGCTGATCTTCTAATTTTTTCATCAAATTTGGAGATGAAAAAAAAACGGTCATTCCCGAGAATAACCGTTCCTATCCAAAATAAAATTGTGGTTAATTAACAAAAAATATTTTTTCATATGTGTAGTACGGTTTAGGGGAAATAGATTTAAATATTCTGATGCAAAAGTATGATAAATCCACATTCAGGAAAACCCCTATTAATAGTGATTATGAGACAGAAGCAAAGAGGAAATTCATCATCCTCTCTATAAAATCATCCACGAGAAACAACAACAACGACACAACAATGTAACATCAATGTAACACCCCGTCTACATTCCGTGTCGATAAAATCAATATCTTTGCAATGCAAAGACATCTATTACTCTTACTCATATTCGATATACTTATGAAAATTCTTGTTGTGGACGACGAATTAGACATCTGTGAACTTCTTCAGTACAATCTTGAAACAGAAGGATATGAGGTTGTGACAGCAAACTCAGCAGAGGAGGCGTTAGCACTTCCGCTGAATGAATACGCATTGATTCTTCTTGACGTGATGATGGGAGAAATGTCAGGTTTTCAGATGGCACGAAAAATCAAAGATGATCCTTCCACATCACACATACCTATAATATTCATCACAGCGCTTGACGATGAAGACAACACCGTAAAAGGGCTCAATATCGGTGCGGACGACTATATTGCAAAGCCGTTAAGCATGAAAGAGGTGAAGGCAAGAGTCAGGGTTGTGCTTAGACGAGTGACTATGCCACTCATTCTCAAAGAGAAAAAATCCAAAAATAAAATATGTTACGAAGGCATCACACTCGATCAGAATGCCAAAGCTGTGACAATTGACGGCGAAGACCTGACACTCACCAAATTGGAATACGAGTTGTTGTCACTCTTGCTACAAAACCCAGGCAAGGTATTCTCCCGTGAAGACATATTGACACATTGTTGGCCACAAGACGTCTATGTGCTCGACCGAACAGTGGATGTCAACATCACCCGACTCAGGAAGAAGATTGGTTTTTATGGCAAATTGATAAAAACACGTATAGGCTATGGCTACTGCTTTGAAAAATAAGTCGTTTCAGAGGAATCTGTTCTTCAGTATCGGCAGCATTTTCATATTGTTTGCCGTCTGTTTCGGCATATACCAGCATCAAAGAGAAAAAATCTACAAATTAGACATACTGCACACACGTCTGCAAATGTTCCATTATGAGACGATGCGATCATTGGGGGAACAAGGACTTCTCTGCGACAGCACTTTCAAAGCATACACCAATGTCCACAGTATAGACGGAATGCGTATGACCGTCATCGATATAAATGGCAAAGTGCTTCAGGACAATGTTGACGACACTATTGATTCTTTGCCCAACCACCTGAAACGACATGAAGTGCAGGAAGCCTTAATCCACGGTAGCGGATACGACATCAAACGAACTTCAGAAACCACACATGAGACATACTTCTACTCAGCCACAAAATTCGACCACCTGATAATCAGAACGGCAGTGCCGTATTCTACCGAACTGACCCAGTTTCTACAGACAGACTACTCCTATATTTTATATTCAATCGTCTTGACATTCCTTTTGGTCATCGCCCTATACTGGAACACAAGTCGAATAAGCAAACATATCGAGCACCTGCGTGAGTTTGCCATCAAAGCAGAAAACGGAGAGAAACTAGATTATGAGCTGGAGCGACGATTACCAAACGATGAGCTAGGTGATATCAGCCACACTATCATAACGTTATATTGGAAACTACGTCATAGTGAGGAGGACAAGGCTCGTATCAAACGTCAGCTCACACAGAACGCGGCACATGAGTTGAAGACCCCAGCTATGAGCATCCACGGTTATTTAGAAAGCATTCTAGACAATCCAGAAATGCCAGCTGAGAAACGTCAGCACTTTTTGGAACGTTGCTATGCACAAAGTGAACGTATGAACAAATTGCTGATGAATATGGCTCAGCTGACTCGTCTTGATGAGTCACCGATGTCCATACCAGAGCATAGCACATCTGTAGACATTGTGCCGATAATCAAAAATGTATTGGAAGACACATCCCTACAATTAAATGAGAACGGAATAGAAAGCACGATGGAGCTGCCTGAAAAAATCATCATCACTTCCCCACTCGCCGAACCGGAAGAAGTGCTGTACAGTGTATTCCGCAATCTCGTCGACAATACCATCTTCTATGCGACAGGAGCGACAAAAATCCGAATAGCATACAAAGATGGAGAGTTTTCGTTTTCCGACAATGGAATAGGAGTTTCTCCAAAACATCTGTCTTATCTTTTCGAACGATTCTATCGCGTCGACAAAGGACGTTCACGGAAAATGGGGGGGCACAGGCCTCGGACTCGCCATAGTAAAAAATGCAGTGACAGCTCATGGAGGTACGATCACAGCCATTACAACTCCAGGTGGAGGACTGACCATTAAATTTACACTCCACCCTTAACATTACATTTAGATTTCATGAGCAAATACATAAGCAACATTTTTGTATTATGGGCGTAACACATCTGTAACACCATGCCTGTATCTTCGCAATGTCAAAAAGAGAAACACAACATCTTATTGACAAACTTTAATAAAAGACTTACAGAATGACTTTTTCCAATTCCGTATTAATCTTTGCATTCGTCTTCTTTGGGGTCACGAACAAACAATCCCGAAGAAGACGATTTTTATATAATATTCTTTTGATAAGAAATTCGACAGAGATCTTCACAAAACTAAGCATATGATTATTTTCAGATACGTCTTAATCAAATAAAACTCAAGCATATGGACATTCTTTTTCTTGTGATTGTTGTGTTTCTCATAGGTCTTGCCACCATCGACCTTGTGGTTGGAGTAAGCAATGACGCTGTGAACTTCCTAAGTTCCGCCGTCGGAGCAAAAGTGGCAAGATACCGAACTATATTGTTGGTGGCAGCAATCGGAATATTCACAGGTGCTGCATTGAGCAATGGTATGATCGACGTAGCACGCCACGGAATCATGTTGCCAGAACACCTGTCATTCTACGATGTGATGTGTGTGTTTCTTGCCGTGATGGTCACAGATGTGGTGCTGCTGGATATCTTCAACACACTCGGAATGCCTACGTCGACAACAGTCAGCATGGTGTTTGAATTACTAGGAGGTGCACTTGCCATAGCTGTGATAAAATTATTCAGTGGAGCGACTGATTCAAATGGAGTGCTTTTGTCTTTAGGCGATCTGATAAATACAGAAAAAGCATTCAGCGTCATTATCGGTATCTTTTTAAGTGTGGCAATTGCCTTCGTACTCGGAAATTTTGTACAATGGATTGCCCGAATAGTATTTACATTCACCTATAGAGTGAATGGCAAAACCACAAATGCGGAAGGAAAAATGGATGGACTTATCAGTTCATCTCTTAAAATTGGAATATTCGGAGGCATAGCAGTGACAAGCATTATCTGGTTCTTGTTAATCAACGGATTAAAGGGATCCAGCATAATGACATCTGATGTCAAAGAGGCAATCAACGATAACACTTGGCTGATATTAGGAGGTGGATTTGCATTATTTTCTGTAATCATGACCATACTAAGTGCATTCAAGATACCTGTGCTGAAGTTTGTTGTATTGCTAGGCACATTTGCTTTGGCGATGGCATTTGCGGGCAACGACTTGGTGAACTTTATAGGTGTGCCACTCACAGGACTTGATGCTTACAACGATTATATAACAAATACGACAGGAGACGCAATGTCATACAAGATGACATCTCTTATGGATTCAGCACAGACACCTACCCTCTATTTAATAATCGCAGGCATAGTGATGGTCCTTGCTCTGACATTCTCAAAGAAAGCTCAAAATGTGACAAAGACATCCGTTGACCTTTCGCGTCAAGATGAAGGCGACGAAATGTTTGGTTCGATTGGAGCCGCAAGAGTTTTGGCGCGAACAACACAAAAGACAGCTGCTTCTATCACAAGTTATATTCCGAAATCAATTGTGACATGGATAGACTCTCGATTCAACGTCAACGCCGCAGTATTACCACAAGGAGCAGCTTTCGACCACATACGTGCATCAGTCAACCTTGTCCTTGCCGGATTACTCATCGCCATCGGCACCAGCATGAAACTTCCTCTATCCACAACATATGTCACATTCATGGTGGCCATGGGAACATCACTTGCCGACCGTGCATGGAGTCGTGAAAGTGCGGTATTCCGCATCACAGGTGTGTTGAGTGTCATCGGAGGTTGGTTCATAACCGCAGGTGCAGCCTTGATCATATGTTTCCTTGTAACCAACGCACTGTTCTTCGGATCATTCGTAGCAATGATGATTGCCATTCTGACAGTGATCATACTTCTTTTCCGAAGCAACAGTAACTACCAGAAGAACAACACTAAAAGCAAAACGGATGAACTGTTCGCAAAAATCATACATTGCGATGACAAAACAGAATGTTGGGAACTGCTATGCAAACATGTAAGATCAATAACAAAAGAAAATCTCCAATTAGTGGCTGAAAAGTATGAGGCATTGACAACAGCATTCTTCTACGAGGATTACCGTACCATCAAACGTACGACCGTTCAGACAGAAAGCCAACGCAAGGAAATCAAACGTCAACGTCGCAAACAAATAATCGCATTACGCCATATAGATCCGATTTTAACTGTTGAGAAAGGGACATGGTATTTCCTAATAATAAATTCTCTTGCTCAAATGGTTTATTGTCTGAAACGAATGGGAGAGCCATGTCGTGAACATGTCGGCAACAATTTCAGTCCGGTGCCAAACAAATATGTAAACGAATTCCTCGTAATCCGTAATGAAATAGTCAACATTATCAACAGGGCAGTATCCATCGATGAGGTCGCTCAAATCCGTGATGATGCAGCTAAGTTGCAATCTAATCTTTCTGATTACAGAAAAAGGATCATCCATGACATCCATACCAAGCAACTCAATATAGAGAGCATGACTGTCTTTCTGAATCTTGTCCAAGAGTCGCAGGAGCTATTAAGTGCTCTACGTCACACAATGAGAGGAGAGAAAAAGTTTGAGGAGAAATTAGATAAAATCATCTTCTACAAAGATTCGAAATAGGAAAAGAATCGGCAAACTAAATTAAAAATCAATTTATGTCTGCTGTAGAAAACGTAGCAATATAACCGATAATAATTTATAATCAAGGTAAAGCTATACTTTTTAAATAGTTAGCCACAATCACTCTGTGAAGAGTCATTGTGGTTTTTTATTTCAAAATATCATCTTGCAGAATAACGCTGTTCTACCACCTGCCAATTTATAATCGACCATAGTGCAGAAAGATGATCAGGGCGACGGTTCTGATAATCCAAGTAGTATGCATGCTCCCACACATCGAAAGTCAACAGTGGAGTCAATCCTCGTTGAGCCGGATTGGAAGCGTTAGTCTCTTGTGAGATAACAAGTTTGCCTTCCGCATCTGCAGACAGCCATACCCAACCAGAACCAAACAGCGTAGTTCCTTTCTTTTGAAACTCTTCCTTGAAAGCATCAAACGAACCAAAATCTCTTGTTATAGCTTCAGCAATCTTGCCTGAAGGGACATTATTTGCTTTTGATGGAGCAAACTGTCCGAAATAAAATTCATGGTTGAGGATCTGACCAGCGTTGTTAAATATTCCTCCATTTGATTTTTTAACGATGTCGACGAGAGACATTCCATCGAAGCCAGAGCCAGGAAGCAAAGCATTCAAATTGTTCACGTATGCCTGCAAATGTTTTCCATAGTGAAATGAAATTGTTTGTCGACTGATAACAGGTTCTAACGCATCCTCAGCGTAAGGTAGCTTCATTAATTCAAAATTTGTAGCCATAAAATAATGTTTTTAATTAAACACTCAGAATCTGACACCCTTATGGAGAGTGAAATATTTGCAACAAAGATAAAAACATTTAGTGATTGACACGATAAAACAACAATTGATTTTGTCTATAGTTCAATTGATATTTTTGCAACCGTAAAATATCTTTTTTTCAATCACTATAAAATACAAAAACCACCTCCCGAAAAAGCTTCGAGAAGTGGTTTTTGCAATCTATCCAAATAATATCACTACATTATCTAACAATTACCTTCTTGCCATTGACAATATAGATTCCCTTAGGCAATGTAGCCACCAGAGTTACACCTTCGTCATACTGAGCATTCTTCACTATCAATCTTGAAAGGATGTCATAGATATCAAGAGTACCTGCCTTTGAAGACTTAACGTATATGTTGTCATGGTCGACAAACACAACAATACTGTCATTTTCGCCCACAACATCAACAACTGAAGATGGGTCTATCAGCTGACTCCAAGTAGCATTCTTACCAAAATCGCCGGAATTGCCATACTCATCAAGCACATTATTTACATTGATCTCAATCTTATAGAAACCAGACATATATGTTTTTGATGAGATATTTATCACATAAGTATAATCATCGCGTTGATCGACAGAAACAGAAGCATCAATCAAATTGTCTCCACCCTGGCAGTACAGTTCAATATCATTATGGTCGAACGTTTCTTTCTGAATCTTACGATTGAACTTAACGACAACTTCGTCTACAGGAGAAGTGACAGCAGTCACACCAGTAGGAACGCCAGAAATCTCAACAACCTTCAAGACGTTCTTCTTAACACTGTAATAAATATCGTAATCATTCTCTCCCGTAACAGTCATGTAGTCTAAGAAATGTAGACGGTTCACATAGATTGGATCCTGGCCATCAGGAAGAGTAACGAATGTTGTCCATACATTACTCAATGGAATCTCCACACTATCCTTCACTCTGACAACTTTCTCGATATCATAACAGTTATCACCTGGATCACTCATCTGAGCATAGTTCCATCCTAAATCAGATGGAATAACCGTAAGTCTGACTACAGTATCAGAAGTTGTCACAATATTCTTATTGAGTGTAGCGCGCTGAGCTTTATTAACATCGTCGTTGCCACCATCAGAATAATAGATTGCGTCAGGAGTGTCATCATCATCCTTTTTATCATTGACAAGGAAGTCGACAACATGATCATCCTTCACTCCATAAGCATCTACCGTCTTAATCAACTCATGGATTGCTATTCCTTTGACCAAGCTCAATTCTGGATTACCAAAACTGTTAGCGTGAACGACACTAGCCTCATACTTAGTGAAATGTCCAAGCAATGAGCTTGTCATCCACCAAACACCAGTTTTAGCCGAATGAGCCTCAATATTACCAAAGTCAATATTCTCAGATCCAAGATCACAATCCTTGCCATTCAAACTTGAACCGATGATAGCGAAGTCGATCAACAATCCCTTCTCATTGTCGACAATCTCAGGCTGAGCTGTTTCAAGTTTCACATTCTTAGCGATACCATAACCCTGGTTGTCTATTCTAACACCCAATGCAGCTGGCACACTTGGTTCAACACGGTCAAGAGTCATAGCATCGTCACTTAGAATATCTCTCTGCATAAAGTAATCAATCTGCAAGTCTGGACTTGGATTGACTGTCAATGTCACAGGGAACAGATCGGCCTTTACAGTATCTCTAGAAGATGGATCCACGTAGACGATATATCCACCAAATGAATAATTAATTGGAGACGTTGGAGCCGCGCCCTTCTCAGGAATGAATCTGAACAATGCAGTTCCTTCCGACTTCGGAGCGATCTCACCAGAACCATCAATTGCAGAAATACCTGTCAACTTCTGAGTGTTGATCTGGAACAAATCATTTGCAAGTTCTCCATTCTCATCACGAACCTCAAGAACAACCTTGAATCCTTCCATAGCGCCAGACTCATTGCCATTGTTGACAGTCAAAGTACCGTCGAACGCCTCACGAGTCATTGTCAATGTCTGAGAAATATGAAGTTTGACACTTGCACAAATGCTCTTCTGAGATGGCTTGTGAACCTCTTCGTTTACAGAAGACAACATATCATATATGTTACCAAAATTTCTCAACTTCATGTAAGTATAAAAATTAATGATACTATCCATATATGTAGCAATCACCTTCTTATCAATGATGTTTGGATACTCCTCATTAGGAGAATAAACACCATTTTCGTTTGCCACCAATGTCTCATTCCAACGTTGTGCTATTTCAACCATTTCTGTTGTAGAAAGGTCTATAGTCGGCATCTTTTTGATTGAATCAATATCAATTTTCTTACCTCTTGAATAATTTTTGATTGTGTAATCAAAATAGTCAAGGATTCCATTTTCAGAGAGGACATCGCTTGAACCAGTAATTTCTTTCATGATATTACCTTGATATTGCAACAATCCAGTGAACTCAACAGCATCCTGAGCCGCCAATGAAAGAGAAGATGCATTCCTGTATATACTTCCCTGCAAGTTAAACTTCGCCTTTTCTCTTTCTATTTGTTTCTGTTCTTCACGCTCATAGTCACTCATACGAGTGCCATCTTTATATATGACATCCTCAATCTGACCATTTACAATCACAACTGTATCACCCTCCTCAGTAAGTGCATTTCTTGTATCCTCATCCTCTTCATTTTTACCTAAAGCTCTATCATACAAGTATCGACCACAATTTTCAGCATATCTTCCGATCTCACAAGATTTCTGCTGACATATTAGGTCAAGGCAACCCCATGGAACACTTCCGATAATAGGAATCTCGACATTATCAATCAAACCAGTTGTCTCCTCATAAACAAAGTCTACTGCCTTATACATATCAAAGTTATCTGGATCTTTGCGATATTCCATAATCATTTTAGAAGCCTTGTGAGCTGACTGCAATCCCTGTATAGGATCGGTGACAGCATCCAAAGACTCAAATGGTGTATCAAAATCCATATCGCCAAACCAGTCATCCTCCTCGTCAGGGAACACCTCACAACTTTGACGTTTCAATCGCTCCTCCTTATCTTTCTCAAACGCATCGTTAAGCTTTCCTACTCCCCACTCAAGGACAGAACCGATTACTGGAACATGTCCAAGAATATTGCCAACACAACCCCATGGATTAATCTTAGATTGACAAGAATTACAAGGTATATCCAAGTTGATTGAATAATGATTATTCTTTACATTTCCAAGTTCATGGTTGTCATTGCTTGATCCTCCACCATAAAGAGGTATATCAAATCCACCACCTCCAGGGCCACCATTACCAGTCAAAGAAACCAAATATGGACAACCCCAAGCATTCTGGCTGACTGTAGACAACTGTCTCAATACGCCACAGACGTAAGAATACTCAGCATGTACGTTTGGACATTCAGATGTTCCAAACGACTCATCCTCTAGAAGTATTCCGTCTCCTCCACTGATGTAACTGCCTGCGCCAAACTCATCATCTGTACGAACGATAGTGACTGGCACAAACTCTGTGTGGTTAGCTGGCAACGAATCTATATAATTATATGGAACATAGAATCTGTAGTATGGCACTCTAGGCATACCAAACTTAACATAATGGGCAGCGATCAAACCGTGGTTAGTGATCTGAAGACGTACTGTCTTTGGAACACCAATTTCAAATCTACTCTTGTCTGGAACTCCATTAGGGAATGACAATGTAACAACAGGAGCAGGAACGTTTGTTTCATACTCAAAATCAAGATTGATGTCATACTTATCTTCAATCTCAACACGCTCCACATTCCAAGTATATGTGATTGCCTGATAAGCCAAGAACACGAACTTGTCCAATTTCTGACCAGCCTGAATCTCAATTGTCTCCTGATATTCTGAATGCTTGTCCGCCTTTACACATAACAAATATGAACCCTCAGGAATACTGTCAAATTTCACAATACCTGATGTATCAGAATAGCCAGAGGCAACTTCTTGATTGTTATACTGGTTGCGGACAACAACCTTAGCACCATTCAAATGTTTCTTATCTGCAGTGTTGTAGAAATATTCATCCACCACGTCTACCTCCAAGCTACCCTTTGATTCTGATGAATATTCAACTCGGAATGGCAAACTTGTAGATTTACCATTAGAACAATTGACTCCAATCGAACCAGTGTATGGCACGTTGATCGGTGCACCTTCAAAATAAACAAGTTTCAACGGAACATATAGTGTATCTCCAGACTTGATGCTTGACAATTTAGTTGAAGGAACACTGAATCCTGCGAAATCAGGCAATGACAATGTAATGTCTCCCGTCTCTCCAAATCCTGCATTTGTCAACTCAATATTGATATATTTTGGTTTCTGCTTTGACACATACTCATTGATATTTGTAGGAGAAACCTTTATCTGACCATAAGGCTGTTCACAATAGAAATATGTAGAGAAATCACATGTTGTATTCTCATCACAAGACACTCTAAACACACTTGGAAGATATGACTTACCATCAGTCAATTTTGTACCCGTAGCTTTTAAAGGAATTCTTGCAGATTCACTTCCCTTAAGAAGTTTCAATGTGTCAAACTCAACCACCAAGCCATCAGCCAACTGACGTGTCTCAACCACAAGATTATGAAGATCAACAGAACTTCTGTTAGTGATTGTTATAGTACCGTCAATTGTATCACCCTTCTGGATTGTCCACTTAGTAGTACCGCCAGTATATGCCATACCTGGGATATCAAAGCTAGCATAAGCGACATTCTCAGACTTTGATCCTACGTACACTTTAACTGTATAAGTACCACATTCCGTCTTTTCCGTTGCGAACTTCACAGCAGCACGTCCAGTCGAATCTGTGACTCCTGTCGCAGAGTGTGTAAATCCAACATTTGAATTTGCCTCAATTGTAAGTGTCTTGCCTGCCATTGGAGTGCCATAGGCATCAGTAAGGATACCTGTCACATCCACAGTGTCTCCAGCATGGTAAACATCCTTATCTACAACCGCATCGTATACATAGTAGTTAGACAATGTACCCGCAAGATATAGCGTGATCTCATACTTACCTGAGTTACCAGACTTAATTGTGATCTCTGCGTCACTTGTCTGCTTCTTAACGTCAGTTGGAGTATAGTAGATTCTTAGATAACCTCCATTGAGTTTATCCCAACCATTTTCATACTTAGCTGAGAAATCAGCAGCGTCTTTTCCTGAAATCGTATATGTGATCGAGTCTGTCAACTCAAATCCTTTCACATATCGAGTCAAAGATGAAGTTTCGTTCAACTTTGAACCAAATACACAATTGACATTACCACTAACCTCCAAACTTACTGGGATGTCTATTCTGAAACTGTCAACATCAGAGCATACAGTGTCACATGCGATTGCCGCCTTCACCATATACTTATATGTTGTATGGTTGTCAAGTCCTGACAGATATTTGCTGTGATCCTTCACATAAGATGCAATTGGAGTAGACGGCATATTCTGAGTCGCCTTCCATACATACAATTCATATTTGTCGACCTCAACAGGAAGAACAAGTCTGTTCCATTCTATCGTCATGTTATTATTCTGCTCATTAACAACATACGCTACCTGAGGACGAGCAAATGTCACTTTCTTCTTAGAGAAATCCGGATATACATAATAACTGTAGTTGAATGGAGCACCGGCGACTCCTGCCTTGTCATAAGGAGTAACCTTCAACACCAATGTATCGACGATGCTTCCAGACGTGCGTAGTTGCATAGACGGAATTGTCGTGCCACTACCTGATGTATTCTCAAATCCAGTCACATTGCCAGAATAATCGATCTTCCAATCAATCTTAGAGATTGTAGAGTCGAATGTGGCCTCAAGTGAAGTTCTGTCGTAACATACAACCTGACTATAATCCAGCATCTGGACATAATCACCGTCAAACTCAATAGCACCTAGATCTATCGCCTTACCATAGATTCTCGAACCTCCATTGATATCTGTCTTAGATGTCATCACACTATCAAGACCCTTGTCGATACAAGAAGATGTCGCATGCAGACGATAGTCACCTCCAGCAGCATTGATGAAACATACATAATTCTTCGAAGCATCAGAACCGCTATTTGAAGTAGCCAATTTAATATTGTTTTCACCTGTCAAATCTCCATCTGATGCACAATATCTAACTTTCATACAATCAGAAGAGACAACCTGTGGCAATACATAATCAGTCACCTTATTGCCATAGATGATAGAGTTGGCAATCGTAGCGTATTTCTTAGAAGATGAAGAATTATAACTTATCGCGCTACTGCCTTTTGTCTTGTTGTGTGCAATAGTAGAATTTGTGATGAATGAAGTGAAATCAGCTGAAATGATACCATAATTATTGTTGCTTATCACATTACCACACACCAAAGAATTCTCCAATGTAGAGTAAGACAAATAGATTGTATTATAATACTTTGTCTTATTATTCATAATCCTACAATGCGAGACTACAGAATTATCTACAGCATCGATTATTCCATAATCATTCGTGACACCACAAATCTGAGAATTAATCATTTTTGTGCCGCTCAAATAAATAACCTTATTATTCTGAGTCGTCGTATTGTCTACAAATGAACAACTATCTACATAACCTCCATAGATTTCAAGATCCTGAATCTTATTTTCTATAAACTTACAGTTTTTGAATGTTGATTTTTCTGCATAAACACACTCGTTACCAGATCTTGCATTTCTAAAAATACAATCGTTGAAAGTAGTATTCTTTTTAGATTTCACATTCACACCACTGTTGTTTTGCAATAAACCATTCTGAATTGTGAATCCATCGACAACGACTGCCAAAGAATCAGCGAAATCGTAATTCTGAATGATACATCTTCTCTTATATCTACCATCGATGATAGTGACATTCGTCTTCGCATCTCTCTCATCCAAAGAAGACTCTGTTCCTGCAAATCCTCCGTATAGATTTACTCCTTCAGAAAGTGATATTGCCGATACCAAAGATGTATCTCCAAGGTAAGTACCCTTGGCCACCCAAATCTCATGTCTGTTTCCTGTTGTCGACGCGAGTGTCACAGCCTGGTTGATTTCTCCAAGTGCGTCATCCCAACCCAAACCAGATCCATCTGATCCTGACTTCACATAGATGACCGTACCAACCTTAGCTCTTTCACTGAATGGAGACTCAATAGCTCCCATATCAACAGCATCACTTAGCTTTCTTATATTCTTACGGAAATCGAGTGAATCCGAAACATCTGTTCCAGCATTAATACCTAAAGAAGTGCCAGATAGTGAGTAATCTCCCTTGGAAGCATCCATAAACGCAGCACTTGACTTGCTTCCGTCTATATTACCTTCTCCATTCGCGCCACCCTCAATCATCGAGTATTTTATTGTAGCTCCATTCACAGAAACAGACTCTGAATTATTTGAACGTTTATTACCTACAATAATAGAGTTCAAAATCTGAGTGTTAGAGCTACAACTTACAGTCTGATTGTTTGAAATATTATCCGCTACAGTACAATTAATAATCTTTGATTTGTCGTTAAGTCCGATCAAATTAGACGTACGCGACTTAGATTTAGTAATCTGAGAATTTGAGATTATTGAATTACCTGTAATATACAATACTTGATAATAAGTATCGTTTCCATCAATCAAACATCTTTCTACTGTGGAACCAGATGAAAGATAAATTATCTGATCACTAGAATTAGCATTGTTGACATTGTTAATAATCTTACAATCAGACATTTTTGATTTCGACAAACTAATCACATGATCTCTACAATTACCATTTTCTTCAAACAATGAATTTATGATAGTTGTCGATTCTGCCTGCAAAGCACTTGTGTAATATGCCGAGTTATTCTTTATAATACAACTGTCAATAATTCCACCTACAAAATACAAAGCAGCATTCTTATTCGTTTCATAATTTATGGTTCCATTATCACATATTATAGAATTAGTGACAACAGCAGCGTCAGAATATATTGCGAAACCTTTTTCTTTAGCACGACAATTCTTTACAATACAATTGTTCAAAGTAGTGTTCTTTAGCAAATAAGCACCACCACCATCTGCCATATATCCGTTCTGGATTGTGAATCCATCAACAACTATTGCCATCGAATCAGCAAAACTATAATTCTGGCTAATGACACGTCTTACGTTCTTTCCATCCAATATTGTAGGGTTATTTGCTGTATCTCGTGCAGATAAAGATTTCTCATTTCCTGCGAATCCACCATACAAACTGATGCCCTTAGCCAGGTTCACCACTGTTGAAAGTGTTGTGTCACCATAGTATGTGCCGGTAGCGACCCAGATCTGGTGTCTCTTACCGTCTGCTGATGCAGCAAATATAGCCTGTTGGATATCTCCAAACGAAGACTGCCAGCTTGATCCATCACCGTCAGAACCAGACTTCACATATATAATATCACCGCATTTTGGATATTCTGGTGCTTTAGTATGTGCTGACTCTATAGCTCCCATATCAACGGCTCCACCCTGCATTCTTGCATTTCCGAACAAGTCAAGAGAATCTGACACCTCTTCACCTGCATTTATACAGTATGAATTAGCTGATAAAGAGTAGTCTCCATTCTCTGCATCTGCAAATGCTGCATATGCCATCGATCCGTCTATGTTGCCATCTACAGTCATAGATTCAAGCATATTGTTCTTGATTGTATTTGTGCCCTTTTGATTCAAACAAGTGCTATAAATTGCATTTCTTTTGTTGCCGACCACTATTGAATTCTTCAATGCGGAATTATACAAGTACATGACTTTCTCATGCTTTGTCGCATTGTTGACAATTGTGTTATTTGACATGACACATTTGTCATACATATATATTGGTTCTTCTAAATCAATGCTTACATTGTTGCAAACCAAACAGTTTGATGCAGATGACGAATAATACAACGTCAATATTCTATCCGACGATGTGTTTCCTTTTATTGTACATCTATTGATTTTTCCACTACTCAAGTATAAAATATCTGAAGTGGACTCATTGTTCAGAATCTGACAATCCTCCGCTAAAGAACTGCCGTTGATATAAATGATGTGGGTTTTGACATCAGTATTTTCCTCAAACAAACAATTTCTCATCACAGATGTTCCTGTCAATTCAACACATGCTCCAGCTCCTTTCGTATTCACAAACTTACAGTTGTCTATTTTTGTCGACTTGAAATAAGAGCCTCGGTGTCCCTTAGTATCATAAGCTGAAACATTACCTTCAATCTCGCAGTTTGAAATCGTGGAATTGTTCTCAGCATGAATCGAACCATAATAATAAGACTTGTTGTTCTTCACCACACAACTATCCATA
>JAEEGL011625896.1_pt1 | contig 31514 bp, 27 predicted proteins | sample 9134231 | NCBI WGS metagenome assembly JAEEGL01 (sample SAMN16246548, study PRJNA631951) | gut metagenome | biome: gut microbiome; feature: rumen; material: fiber-attached | host: Bos | place: Iran: Karaj | collected 2018-10 | reverse complement strand
TACACAGGTTATATTTGCGGCACTTTGGGGAATCCTGTTCCTGAATGAGATTCCGGTGCTGTTCAGTATTATAGGTTATGTAATAATAATTGGTGTCGCTGTATTCAGGTGGCATATAGCAAGAAAAGGAAGCCAGGCAAACTGAGCTTTCTTTTTTTGTGGACGACTGACGGCTGATGCTTAACTCTTTTTACGGACGCCTGGCATCTGGATGTCGCGTTCCAACCGCCCATAATAGGGCTCCGGAACGCGCACCAGCCTGCCAGACTGACTACAAAAGTCTGGAATGTGCATCAGCCTGCCAGACTGACTACAAAAGTCTGGAATGTGCATCAGCTTGCTATAAATATATAATATAGCTTGACAGACAATATTATATCATGTATAGTATTATACGAAATCACAAAAGGAGGCGTGGAAGTATGACTTACCAACTTACAGCACCTTTGCTTGATGCATGCGTACTTGGAATCATCGCACAGGAAGATTCTTATGGATATACTCTAACTCAGAGAGTCCAGGGGGTGGTTGACATTTCAGAGTCAACACTTTACCCGGTCCTCAGAAGACTTCAGAAGGAGAATCTGCTGACAACCTATGACCAGCCGTATCAAGGAAGGAACAGAAGATACTATAGGATCACTGATCTGGGCAGAACAAAGCTTACTTACTACAGATATGAGTGGGATGATTATAAGCAGAAGATAGACAGCCTTCTTCAGGATACATCAAGTAAAAAGGCTAAAAAAGAAGAAGGGGATCAAGTGGTCAGGGAGGTATGAGATGAATAAGGAAAGATTTATGATAGAGCTTGAAAGGCTGCTGAGAGGTCTTCCTTCAGATGAGAGAGAAGACGCCCTGAATTATTACAGGGAATACATAGAAGATGCAGGCTTCAGTGATATAGATGATGTAACTGATAAGCTCGGTACACCTAAGCAGGTTGCCAGAAGCATACTAGGTGAATCGGTAGAAAAGCATGTTGAAGTTCAGAGAGAGAAGAAGGATGTAAGATCGGGAGCTTCAACACTTTGGAGAATCCTTCTTTATATATGTGCAGCACCATTTGCTATTCCGGTGGTTGCTGTAGTTGCGGCACTATTTATCGCACTGGTGGCAGTAGTATTCAGCGTTGGAGTTGCACTGGTATGCTCAGGTGGAGCTATGATATTTGCGGGAATTATTCTTATCCCGGCAGTCTTCTGGTCACTTACAACACCACAGGTGATGATTGTTATTGGAGCAATACTTGTGCTTATTCCACTTGGTGTTATCTGGTGTATAGGTTTCTATAAGGTTTGTGGAGTTATGCTTAAGGCAGTTGCAGGACTTGCCAGAAAGATGTTTGTAAGGAAGGAGAGATAAGGTGAAAAGACTGATATATACTTGCGGAGTCCTTATCGCAGTCGGAATAGGACTGGTTATATCCGGATTCATTCTTTCGGGAAAGAAGGGCTTTGCTCTGGATTATAAGAATAAGAAAATGCTTTATTCAGAGGATGAAACAGTTAAGGACACAATCGAATTTGAAGCCTTTGATGAGGCAGAGATAAATATACCATATGCTTCTCTTGAGATAATAGAAGGAGACAGCTATAAGCTTGAATATGCGGCTGATAAGAATAATGATCTTAAAGCTGAGGTTAAAGATGGAAAGCTGATACTTAACTATAGTAATGCATCGAGATCATTCAACTTTAATTTCGGTTACTGGGATGGAGAGAGATACTTTAAGCTTTATGTTCCTGAGGGAACTGCTCTTAAGAAGGCTGATATCGTGCTTGGTTCAGGATCGTTCACAATGGAAGATATCGACATAGCAGATCTTAAGATTGATGATGATTTCGGATCAGTTGACATAAAACAGATGGACTCTGAAAAACTTGATATAAACTGTGAATCCGGTTCAGTAAAACTTTCTAATATTAATACGGGAGATCTTAACATAGTAGATGACTTCGGAAGTGTAAATCTGGAGGATGTAAAGGCTGATAAGTCCAAGTTTGATCTTGAATCAGGAAGCCTTAAGCTGAAGGGTTTTGAGTCATCAGATATTGAGGCAGATTCAGATTTCGGAAGCATTAATTGTGATCTTAAGGGGGCAGCAGAAGATTATAACTATGATCTCAGAACCGAGTTTGGAAGCATAACTCTTGATGGTGATAATGTAGGAAAAGAGGAAGATGGCTTTGATAAGGTTTATGTTGGCGGAAACGGTGACAAAAAGATACAGATTAAGGCCGAGTCAGGAAGTATTAAGATTGATTTTGAGTAAAAAGCTATGATAGAATATAGCACGGGATTGTTCGAAGGGTTTCGAGGGATTCCGTGCTGTTTTTATGATTTAAATAGGGGGATTGAAATTATGATATGTCCAAAATGCGGTAGTGAGATACCGGACGGCTCCACAGATTGCTTTATATGTGGAGAGGTTTTTGCTGCACCAAGACCTGCTCAGCAGCCACAGATGTCTCAGGGGGGCTATTATCAGAGCCCACAGCCCGGTGGAGATTTCTATGGTGATCCGATGCAGTATCCTGGAGAGACAGCAGTACCTAAGTCGTCTGCACCAATGGGGCTGATATTTGGGATAATCGGCCTGCTTATCATTATTGCAGTCGTAGTTCTTATCAGTTCAGGCATTTTTGCCAATAAGGATGGAGTATACAGTACTGATCAGCTGAAAGAAAGCTTCAGGCAGTTAGTAGAGCAGGAAGGTATGAATCCGGCTGATTTTGAGAACTCAGTTGATTTCAAATGTACTTTTACAATCGACAGGGGAAATGCAGTTCTATATATGGCATCATATTACGAAGGTGAAATGATGGAAGAAGAGAAGTATGAAGGAACTATATCTTTCTTTGGAAGTAAATGTACTGTGACTTTTACTGACAAGTCAGTCGGAAAGCTTACAGGTACATATGACAAGGATACACAGTCAATTGCATTTGACCTTTCTGAAGAAGAGCAGGAACTTTTCGGAGTAGAAGTTCTTACTTTTGTAAAAACCACGGAATAAAGACAACATAGGAATCTGATATATGGAATGTTTGTTGATACATATCAGATTAAAGACAAAGGTTTACTAGGAGGTAACTATGGAAACAAAGGAACTTATTGAGGCAGGAAAGACTGCCATAGGTATTGAATTCGGTTCAACAAGAATCAAGGCTGTTCTTGTTGATGATGCAGGAAAGGTACTTGCTCAGGGTGGATATGGCTGGGAGAACCAGTATGAAAATGGTGTCTGGACTTATAGTCTGGATATGATATGGACAGGTCTTCAGACAGCTTATACTGAACTTCGAGAGGATGTTAAGAAGCAGTATGGCACAGATCTTAAGACTGTTGGAGCTATAGGCTTCAGTGCCATGATGCACGGTTACATGGCATTTGACAAGGATGATAATCTCCTTGTTCCATTCAGAACATGGAGAAATACTATTACAGAAGAGGCAGCTGCAGCCCTTACTAAGGAATTCGGATTCAACATTCCTCAACGCTGGAGTATTGCTCATCTCTATCAGGCAATTCTTAACAAGGAAGAGCATGTTAAGGATATTACATTCTTTACAACTCTTGCAGGATATATTCACTGGCAGCTTACAGGAGAGAAGGTTCTCGGTGTAGGTGATGCGTCAGGTATGTTCCCAATTGACAGTACAACAAGAAATTACAATTCAGAATACATGGCTAAGTTCGATAAGCTTATCGAAGGAGAGGGCTTCGGATGGAAGCTGGGTGATATCATCCCTGGCGTTCTTGTTGCCGGAGAGTCAGCAGGTACTCTTACAGAAAAGGGTGCAAAGCTCCTCGATGTCAGCGGAACTCTTGAAGCAGGTATTCCTCTCTGCCCACCGGAAGGTGATGCAGGTACAGGAATGGTAGCTACAAACAGCGTAGCAGTAAGAACAGGAAATGTATCAGCAGGTACATCCATCTTCGCTATGGTAGTTATGGAGAAGGCTCTCAGCAAGGTTCATGAGGAGATCGACGTAGTTACAACTCCTTCAGGTGATGATGTTGCCATGGTTCACTGCAACAACTGTACATCTGATATCAACGCATGGGCTAATATCTTCCGTGAGTATTCAGAGGCTATGGGTATCGAGGTTGATACTAATAAGCTTTATACAACACTCTTTAAGGCAGCTCTTGCAGGAGCTCCTGACTGTGGCGGACTTGCAGGTTTCAACTATTTCTCAGGTGAGCCTGTAACAGGTTTTGATGAGGGACGTCCTGTATTTGCAAGAAAGGTAAATGCAGATTTCTCCTTCGCAAACTTTATGAGATTTAATCTTTACTCAGCTGTTTCTACACTTAAGGTAGGTCTGGATATCCTTCTTAAGGAAGAGCAGGTTAAGGTAGATAAGCTCTTCGGTCACGGCGGATTCTTCAAGACTCCTGAAGTTGGCCAGAAGATCATGTCAGCTGCAACAGGCGGTCCTGTAACTGTTATGGAGACTGCAGGTGAAGGCGGAGCATGGGGAATCGCAGTTCTTGCACTGTTCCTTATGAAGAAGGAAGGACGCAGCCTGTCTGAGTTCCTTAATGAAGTTATATTCGCAGGTGAAGAAGGCGTAGAGATTACAGCTTCCCAGGAAGAGATCGACGGCTTTGACAGCTTTATGAAGACATTTAATGCAACTCTTCCTATCGAGAAGGCTGCAGTTGAAACATTATAGATTATTAGGAGATAGACAATGTTAGAAGAACTTAAGAAAGAAGTTTTTGAAGCTAACTTAGAGCTTCCAAAGAGAAAACTTGTTACATATACATGGGGAAATGTAAGTGGTATCGACAGAGAATCAGGACTCTTTGTTATCAAGCCAAGTGGAGTTGACTATGAGACTATGACTCCTGACGATATGGTTGTTATGGACCTTGAAGGAAACAGAGTCGAAGGAAAGTATAAGCCATCATCAGATACACCTACACATCTTGAACTGTACAAGAGATATCCGGAGATAGGTGGTGTTGTTCATACACATTCTCCTGAAGCTACAGCATGGGCTCAGGCAGGAAGAAGCATACCTCTTTATGGAACAACTCATGCAGATTACTTCTTCGGCGAGATTCCATGTGCAAGAAGTCTTACAGAGGAAGAGATTAACGGTGAGTACGAGAAGAACACAGGGCTTGTTATCATCGAGACTTTTGACAGCAAGAACATGAATCCTATGTATACACCTGGTGTGCTCTGCACAAATCACGGTGTATTTACATGGGGTAAGGACGCTGCAGAAGCTGTTCATAATGCTGTAGTTATGGAAGAGGTAGCAAAGATGGCTACAAGAACAGAGCTTATCAATCCAAATGTTAAGCCGGCTCCGGACTGTATCCGCGACAAGCATTTCTTCCGTAAGCACGGAGAGAACGCTTATTACGGACAGGACTAAGCAAGCAGGGAAGTTGTAACGGGGTTATAAAACAAGATAAATGATCAAGGTTTTTTTGGTAGAAGATGAATATGCCATTCGTGAGGGTATCAAAAAATCCATAAGATGGGAACGCGACGGATTTGAGCTGGTCGGAGAAGCCGGGGACGGAGAGGTTGCATTTCCAAAGATACTTAAAACTAAGCCGGATATCCTGATAACGGATATCCGGATGCCTTTTATGGACGGTCTGGAGTTATCGAGGCTTGTCAAGAAGGAGATGCCGGGCATCAAAATCGTAGTCCTCAGTGGCTACGATGATTTTAACTATGCCCGTGAAGCCATAAGTATCGGAGTGGAGGAATATATCCTGAAGCCGGTTTCAGAAGAATCTCTTATGGAGGAGCTGAAGAAGCTGGCGGATTCAGTGCGTGCTGAACGTCGTGATGATGAAGCGAAGATAAAGTATATGAGAGACCGTGAGGAGATCAGGATGCTGGAGCAGCAGAAGTTTCTGCATGATATGATCGACGGAAAACTCTCTATCCAGGATTCTCTTACACTGGGTAAGGAACTGGGAATAGATATAGCAGCTGAGTATTATTCAGTTGCCCTTATGCATGTTTTCTCCAGAAAAGGAGAGAATAATATCGATGCTTATTCAGGCACTAAAGAGGAGATATACTCACGTGTCAAGTCCATCTATAATGATGTAGAAAATGTATATCTGTATGAGCAGGTCGGTGATGTACTGTGCTTCCTGGAGAAGGCTGATTCTTCCGAGGAGATGAGGGAGAGCATCCTTAAGGGAATCGAAGCCATCAAGACTGTCATGCAGGACTATAAAGATGTTCTCTATTTCGTATCCATCGGTAAGCCGGTGGAAAGAATCAGAGACGTAAATATATCTTACGAGGATGCCAGCAGGAAGTTCGCAGAACGTTATATGCTGGATGAAAGCTGTGTGTTCTTCGAAGAAAACGGCACCAGGCCGGCGGCTGTAAGACCAGATAAAAAGGGGATTTCAGCTGATATCGATCTTAACAGCATAGATATTAATATGATATCCCAGAAGACCATACTTCATTTCCTGAAGAATGGTACTCTTTCGGAGATAGATGTCTTTACGGACGAATACTTCGCAAGCATGGGTAAGGAAGCAGTCGAGTCTCTGATGCTGCGCCAGTATGTTCTGGTAGAAGCTATGCTCAGTGCAGCGGTGTTCATGAAGGACATGAGCACTGAAGGCGGCACAGGCGGAGAGCTTCCGAAGGAACTCAGTAATCCTATGGAATATGTATCTTCAGCAGAGGATGCAAAGGATTATATAAGAAGACTTCTTACAAGTATGCTTGAATACAGAAATAAGATTTCTGATATGAAGTATACAGAGACTATAGAGAAGGCCAAGGCATACATTCAGGATAATTATCAGAACGATGATATGTCACTTCAGACGGTGGCCTCCTATGTAAATGTAAGCACAAATCATTTCAGTGCGATCTTCAGACGTGAGACAGGAGATACCTTTATCGATTATCTTACATCAGTCCGTATGGAGAAGGCCAAGACTCTTCTCGTATGTACTGCCATGAAGACGTCGGATGTAGGTTTCGAAGTAGGCTACAGAGATCCGCACTACTTCAGTTATATATTTAAGAAGACGGTAGGCATGTCGCCTAAGGAATACAGAAAGTCCAAGAAGGAATCATAAGAGATACTATGTCGAGGGGTGAAGCAGCAGCTAACAAAAAGAAGAAGAACAGCAGGATACAGTCCAAGCTGGTAGCCTATATATGGGCATGTGTAATCCCATTTATAGTTTTGTTTGTATTTGCTGCGGTTCAGCTTATCAGTTACTATCAGAAATATGACCGTCTGGTAAGAAATATTACCAGTGCCAACGAATTCAACATGGATTTCAAGGATTCCATGGACGAGATGATGTACAGGATTATCATCGGTTCTGCCAACTGGACAGATCCGGAAAAGAAGCTTGAAGGAGAAGATCCTAAGGGCCTCATAGAAGACGCCAGAAAGCATTTTACTGAGCTCAGGGGTAAAACTACTGAGCCGAATGTTCAGGCGGATCTGGATGCTCTTATCAAGCTTCTGGGAATCCTTGATGAGCGTGTTGACGATATCCTCGCTAACGTTGAGGAAGGCGGACATTATGACGAGAACATGGAAATGCTCGACATGAATATCCGTACCCTTACATCGCTTATTCAGGATGATATTCAGAAGTACATTTACGATGAAGCAACTAACATGGAAATGCTCCGTCGTCAGGTTGCAGCAAGTCTTGTAAGCTCCATAAGGGTGCTCGTCCTGTTGCTTATCGCAATGATCATAATAATAGTTATTATGTCCCGCAGACTCTCACAGAGGATCACGCAGCCTATCACTGAGCTTTGTGATATGACTGAGAAGTTTGCCGGAGGAGACTTCACGGTTTCCTATCATACGAACAGCAATGATGAGATGGAGACTCTTGCAGAGAGCTTTAACAGCATGGTTAAAGAGATTGAGACGCTGATCGATGATATCCACAGAGAGCAGGAGAACGCGAAGGACGCAGAACTGAGACTCCTGCAGGAGCAGATCAATCCGCATTTCTTATATAATACGCTGGATGCGATCATCTGGATGACAGAATCAGGTGAGAACAAGAAGGCTATTCAGATCATACAGGAGCTTTCAAGCTTCTTCAGAATATCACTCAGTAAAGGTCAGAGTGAGATTACCATCAGCAACGAGAAAGAACATGTAAGAAGTTATCTTGAGATTCAGCATTACAGATATCAGGATATTCTTGAATATGAGATCAACTTTGATGAGGCAATCCTTGAATACCATATCCAGAAGCTTACACTTCAGCCTATAGTTGAAAATGCACTCTATCACGGTATCAAGAATAAGCGCGGCATGGGTAAGATAAGTGTTACCGGCACCATGGATGGAGATGATATCGTATTCACGGTTGAGGATAATGGTATCGGTATGAAACCGGAGGAACTGGATGAACTTAGAGATCTTATCTCAGGACGTGTCGTAAAAGATGATGCCAAGGGCTTTGGTATGGCAAATGTGGAAAAACGTCTGGAGATGCTTTACGGTACCCGGTATGGAATGACCGTTGAGAGTGAATATAACGAGGGTACAAAGGTAACTGTAAGGATTCCTAAAGTATAGATGTTGAGTAAACTTAGAGTGTTAAAGAGAGATCGGTATTATGAAAATGTTTTCAGGAAAACGAAAACTGAATAGAAGACTTCTGGGACTTGCTCTTTCAGCTGCAATGATCCTTGGAACAGCAGGATGTACTGCCGGTGGAACCACAGAAGTGGAAGAACCAAAGAAGTATATAAGTGTCGGGTTCTCTCAGCTGGGTGCAGAGTCTGACTGGAGAGTTGCCAATACGGATTCCATAAGAGGAAGTCTCTCTCGTGAAGAGGGCTTTGACCTTATGTTTGATGATGCCCAGCAGAAGCAGGATAAGCAGATAAGAGCCATAAGAAACTTTACCCAGCAGGAGGTTGACTGTATAGTACTTGCCCCTGTTATGGAGACGGGCTGGGATACAGTGCTTGAAGAAGCAAGAGATGCAGAGATTCCGGTTGTTGTTGTGGACAGAATGGTTGACGTGGAAGATAAGACTCTGTTTACTGCCTGGGTCGGCTCGGACTTTAAGAAAGAGGGAAGAGTTGCCTGTGAATGGCTTAACGAATATACGAAGGCGAAGGGAATCAGCCCTGAGGAGCTGTATATAGTAGATATTCAGGGAACACTGGGAGCTACTGCACAGATAGGACGTACCGATGGCCTCATGGAAGGAGCTCAGAAATACGGCTGGAATATAGTTGCAAGCGAGCCGGCTGACTACACCAGAGCAAAGGGCCAGGAGGTTATGCAGAAGCTTCTGAATGAATATGAGAACATAAATGTAGCCTATTGTGAGAATGATAATGAGGCAATCGGAGTAATAGATGCGATAGAAGCATCGGGAAGAACTGCAGGTACAGATATCGCTAATGGAGAGATACTGGTTATATCTTTCGATGCTGCCCACTCGGGTCTTGCTATGGTAATGGAAGGAAAGATTGCCCTTGACGTAGAGTGTAACCCTCTTCAGGGAGAAACCGTAAAAAACCTTATAAATGCCATAGAGAATGGAGAAGAATTCGAGAAGTATACTTATATCAAAGAGAAAGCATTTACAGTGGATGAAACTGTAAAAAGTGTAAATCTGAATGGCGAAAAATATGACATTACACTACTGACAGATGAGATATTACGAGAGAGAGAATACTAGATATAGTGGTGTGAAGTAAAATATCCAACAAATAGAATATTAAATCATTATATAATGAACCGGACGTAAGAAAACAAAATATTGAAATAAAATTTCCAACATTTTGAACTGGCTTATTAAAAATCAAAAAGTAAATATTTGAAAAATCTTGAAGGATTATTCCGTATAACAACCCTCCTTATTCTGATATAGTCTGTATATCAACAAACAGACCATATCATATGAATATTAGGAGGGTTTAATTCTATGAGAAGATTTGGTAAGAAACTTGTGGCAACAGCAGCTGCAGCAACTATGGTGCTCGGACTTGCAGCTTGTGGTGGAAGCGGATCAGGATCAGGCGGCGGCGCTACAGAGGCAGCTGGCGGCGGAGCAACAGAAGCAACAGAAGCAGCAGCTTCTGGTGGCGGAGACGATAAAGTTATCGAGGTTGGTATCATCAACAACGATCCTAATGAGTCTGGTTATCGTACAGCTAACGATAAAGACCTTAAGGCTATGTTTGGTGACGGAAACTCAACAACAAACGGATATCATGCACAGTATGCATACAGCTTAAAGAATGATGAGCAGATCGCAGCAGCTCAGAAGTTCATCCAGGACGGTGTTGATTATCTTCTTCTTTCAGCAGCTGATACATCAGGTTGGGACGGCGTACTCAAGGATGCTCAGGCAGCAGGAGTACAGGTAATCCTTTTCGACCGTACAATCGACGCTGATGCAAGTCTTTATGCAGCATCTATCGTATCCGATATGGATAAGGAAGGTGAGCAGGCAGCTAACTGGCTCAAGGACCAGAATCTCAGCGAGTATAACATAATCCACCTTCAGGGTGTTATGGGTTCAGCAGCTCAGCAGGGTAGATCAGGAGCTCTTGATACACTTGCTAAGGAGAACGGATGGAACATCGTTACACAGCAGACAGCTGAGTGGAATGCAGAGAAGGCTCAGCAGATCGTTCAGTCAGTTATCGATGCAGGAACAAGCTTCAACGTAATCTATGCAGAGAACGACGACATGGCTAAGGGAGCTGTAGCAGCACTTGACAAGGCAAACATCTCACATGGTGTTGGCAAGGACGTAGTTATTATCGGTTTCGACTGCAACAAGTGGGCACTTGAAGAACTCCTCAACCAGAACTGGAACTATGATGGACAGTGTAATCCATTCCAGGCTAAGTACATTGATGAAGTTATTAAGACACTCGAGTCAGGCGGAACACCTGCAGAGAAGACAATCATCATGGAAGAGAAGGGCTTTGACGCAACAACCATTAAGCAGGAAGATGTAGATAACTACGGTATCTAAGCTTAGGATCATATGGGGTGCGGCATAAGAAGTTATGCCGCACCTATTTTTATAAAAGATGACTCTTCAGCAGGTTATGCTGAAATACGATATTAGACAGAAGAGGTGGAAGAGTGAAAGATAAGGCAGTTCTGGAATTGCATAATATACATAAAAGCTTTCCGGGTGTAAGAGCCTTACAGGGAGTTGACTTTACACTGAGTGAAGGAGAGATACATGCTCTCATGGGAGAAAATGGTGCAGGAAAGTCCACTCTTATTAAGGTTATTACCGGTGTTTATGAAAAAGAAGAAGGAGAGATATTCCTTAAAGGAAATGAGGGAGCGGTAAATATACATTCTCCGCAGGATGCTCAGAATCTCGGAATAAGTACAGTGTATCAGGAAATCACATTGTGCCCGAATCTTACGGTAGCCGAGAATATGTTCATAGGCAGAACGAAAGGCAGCCTTACCAACTGGAAGAAGATGAATGAGGAATCCGACAGGATCCTTCAGTCACTTGATATTCCGGCCAAAGCGAATCAGCAGCTTGCAACATGTTCGCTGGCAGTACAGCAGATGGTTGCCATAGCAAGAGCAGTAGATATGGACTGTAAAGTCCTGATACTTGATGAGCCTACTTCTTCTCTTGATGACAGTGAAGTACAGAAGCTTTTCGGTCTTATGAGAGATCTGAAGAGCAAGGGCGTAGGAATAATCTTTGTTACGCATTTCCTTGATCAGGTTTACGAGGTATGCGACAAGATCACGGTTCTCCGTGACGGAAAACTGGTAGGTGAGTATAGGATAAGTGATCTCCCGAGAGTTCAGCTTGTATCCAAGATGCTCGGTAAAGAGCTGGATGATCTTTCGGATATTAAGGGAGAATCCGAAGGATATGAGATTGACAATACAAGTGCTCCGGTATTTGAAGCAGAACAGCTTCAGAGTGATGCCGGAATCAAGCCGTTCGATTTCTATATCAGGAAGGGTGAGGTTAACGGTTTCACAGGACTTCTCGGTTCGGGAAGAAGTGAATGCGTCCGTGCCATCTTCGGTGCCGATCGTGTTATAGGCGGTAAGGTAAAGAAGAACGGTAAGGAAGTGAGGATTACCAAACCGCTGGATGCCATGAAGGCAGGTATAGCTTATCTTCCTGAAGACAGAAAGGTAGACGGTATCGTAGGTGATCTTTCGGTAAGAGAGAATATAATCCTTGCAGCTCAGGTGCTTCGAGGATTTATGAAGCCTTTTTCAAAGGCTCAGACATATAAGTTTGCGGATGAGTATATAAAGCTTCTTGATATTAAGACAGCTTCTGCGGATACTCCGATCAAGTCACTTTCGGGTGGAAATCAGCAGAAGGTTATAGTAGCAAGATGGCTTCTTATGCATCCTGAATATCTGATACTTGATGAGCCGACACGTGGTATCGATGTCGGAACAAAGGTTGATATTCAGAAGCTTGCACTTAAACTGGCAAGCGAAGGAATGAGTATTACATTTATCTCATCGGAAACCGATGAGATGCTTCGTACCTGTTCAAGACTCATAGTCATGAGAGACAGGAAGGTTGTAGGAGAACTCACGGGAGACGATCTTACACAGAGCGGAATTATGAAGACAATCGCAGGAAACACAGAAAATAACGGAGGTGAAAGTTAAAATGGGAAAGAAGAAAGTTCTTTTTAACAAACAGCTCCTCATTCCGATCGCTGCTATCGTAGCCCTGGCACTTTTCAACCTTATAGTTGATCCGTCGTTTTTCGATATAGAAAAAGGATATAACAGTGCAGGTGATCCGGTACTTTCAGGATATCTTATAACGATACTTGACTACGGTTCAGAGCTTGCAATCCTTGCAATCGGAATGACACTCGTTACCGCAGCTTCAGGCGGACAGGATATCAGCGTCGGTGCAGCTATCGCTATCGCCGGTAGTGTTATCCTCAGAGTTCTCTGCGGAACAGAATCAAGACCTGAAACTTTAAAAGCACCTATAATTGTAGCTTTCCTTGTAGCGGTTGTGGTAGCTATGCTGTTCGGTGCATTTAACGGAATACTGGTTGCTTATTTTAAGATACAACCGATGGTTGCGACGCTTATCCTCTTTACAGCAGGACGTTCGATCGCAGCCTGGATCAACAACAACGAGCTTCCGATCATAAGTGATCCGTCCTTCGGAATCTACGGTGGATATATTCCGGGAATTCCTATCCCGACACCGTTCTTTATAGCAGTGGCATGTGTGATAATCATCATGCTGGTACTGAAGTTTACAACACTGGGACTTTATACTCAGTCAGTCGGAATCAACGAGAGTTCTTCAAGACTAAATGGTATCAATCCTCAGTTTATAAAATTCCTTACATTCGTTATCCTCGGTATATGCGTTGCAGTAGCCGGTCTTATCAAGGTAAGCCGTCTTTCAACAATCAACTATTCGGTTATAGCTAAGGATATCGAAATGGATGCAATCCTTGCGGTTGCGCTCGGCGGAAATGCACTTTCAGGCGGTAAATTCAGCATGACAGCATCAATCCTGGGTGCTTACGTTATTCAGTTCCTTACAACAACACTTTACAAGATGAATGTAAACTCTGACGCGCTGTCTGCATATAAGGCAGTAGTTGTAATAATACTGGTTGTTCTCAGTACACCTATAGTAAGAAAGAAGCTGTCTCAGCTTGGGGCAAAAATATTCCCTAAGAAGGAGGTGGCGTAAATGCAAAAGTTTAAAAAGTGGTTCGGAAAGACCAGTGATACAAACCTGCTTCTTACCATTACGATTATCGTATTCTTCATAATGTATATCGGAGCAATCGTATTTCAGGGAAAGGGCTTCTTAAAGCCACAGACATTCTTTAACATTTTAAATTCAAATGCAGCACTTATCATTACAGCCTGCGGCATGAGCCTTGTAATGATCTGTGGCGGAATCGATATCTCCGTTGGTGGTGTTGTTGCACTTTGCAGTATGAGCTGTGCGGTATATCTGGACAGAAATATACTTCAGCCTGAAAAATACAATACACCGGGAAGTGTAGCGGTAGCATTCTTTATTGCTCTTGCAATCGGTGTTGCTTTCGGACTTATACAAGGATTTCTGGTAGCATATCTGGAGATCCAGCCGTTCATAGTAACGCTGGCGGGAATGTTCTTTGCGAGAGGTATGACCACAATAGTTCATACAGCTCCATTCAATGTTGAGAATGAAAACTTTGTATCACTTAAGGATACAAGAGTTGTAGTTCCGGGATTTGGTTCGGTGAATAAACTCGGTAACTACGTAGATGCTTATGTTGAGATAGGCGTTATAGTAGCAATATTGTTAGTAATAACACTTTTCGTTGTTCTGAGATGGACACGCCTTGGCCGCAGCTTCTATGCGGTAGGAGGAAATGCACAGAGTGCTCTGATGCTCGGAATTAATGTAAAGAAAACAAAGTTCATGTCACATCTTATCTGCGGAACATTAGCAGGAATCGCAGGTTTTGTATACTTCATGCATGTAGGATCCGGTTCGGCATCTCATGCAAGTGGTATGGAAATGAACGCAATAGCATCCTCCATCATCGGCGGCACAATGCTTACAGGTGGTGTAGGTAATATAATCGGAACACTCTTCGGAGTTCTGTCCCTTTCAACTATTCAGAATATAGTTGCTTCAGCCGGACTTGGTCAGGCATGGTGGACAGGTATAACCATAGCCGGAATGCTTTGTTTATTCCTCATAATACAGAGTGTGGTTATGGCAAAGAAAAAGAAGCTGCTTACAAAGTAAACAGATTCATATTTAATTGTAAACTATCATAAAGTTAAAAACTTCTTCAACTAACCTGAATCGGAGAAATGTGAAACGACAGCCCCCAGCTACGGATCACATTTCTCCGATTTCCTTTTATAATCAGGTAAAAATCAGGATAAACCATATATCTAACATTAATGACAAAATATTACGATTTTTCTTGACACGGAAATCGGGTTATGATAATATCTCATCAATACAAAATTAGGGAGTAGCTAACAAAGTGATTTCGGCGGTATACAGCCGGATGAAACGTTGGTTGCATCTTCGTCAGTACGATTGAAATAAGTCAATCCGGAGTGTAAATAATCAGCGAGACTATTTTGTGGTTTTAATTAACCGCAGAAGAAGTCTCGCTTTTTGTTATACAAATGCTGAAATTCAATAAGTTTCCTGCTTGCAGGAAAAACTTATTGAATTACTAGTGAGGCTTAAGTATTTATATGAGAAAGGAGGTAACGAGATGGCATATTTTCCACCGGTTCCGGCAATAAGACGGAACATACTTTTAAAAAGGCTCCGGCAGACCGGAGCAGTCTCAAGGGAAACAGCTGTAACGCTCAGTGATGCAGGAATTATTAATCCAAACGGATTCAAGCATATCACTGATCTCCTTGTGAAAAGAAGGATAATATTTCAGGAAGGTAACAAGTTTTATTTAGAACTTAGAGAAATGAAAGGATAACTACTATGATTAAATATATTATTTTAGGTGTTGTTGTATTATTTGTTTTGTTGATCATCATGACCAGCTACGTAAAATCACCTCCAGACAAAGCTTATATCATTTCCGGTCTTAGAAGAAAGCCAAAGGTTTTCATTGGACGTGCAGGACTTAAGCTTCCGTTTCTTGAGAGAAAAGACGAACTGATCATCAAGCAGATTTCAATAGATATTAAGACAGGCGACTATGTTCCAACATCAGACTTCATCGGTGTTAACATCGACGCTGTTGCAAAGATCAGACTTATGACTGATCCGGACGGAATTCAGAGAGCTATGGCAAACTTCCTTAACATGAATGAGCAGAGAATTGCTGAGGCACTTGTTGATTCTCTTCAGGGTAACATGCGTGAGATCGTTGGTACTATCACACTTAAGGAACTCTGCAATGACCGTAAGTCATTCGGTGATCAGGTTCAGGAAAAAGCTCAGCTTGATATGAACAGACTTGGTGTTGAGATCATCTCTTGTAACATCCAGCATGTTGAAGATAAGAATGATCTTATCAATGCACTTGGTCAGGACAACATGGCAGCTATTCAGAAGTCAGCTAGTATCGCTAAGGCAAATGCTGACAGAGACGTAGCTATTGCTCAGGCACAGGCTCAGAAAGAAGCTAACGATGCCAGAGTTCAGGCTGAAACAGAAATTGCTATTAAGCAGAATGACCTCTCTATCAAGAAGTCAGAACTTAAGACAGTTGAAGATACAAAGAAGGCTGAGGCCGATGCTGCATATTCAATTCAGCAGGAGACACAGCGTAAGACAATAGAGATTACAAAGGCTCAGGCTGATATTGCTAAGCAGGAGCAGGAGATTACACGTAAGCAGAAAGAGGCTTCCGTTAAGGAGCAGGAGCTCAACGCTCAGATCCGTAAGCAGGCCGATGCTGATAAATATCGTCAGCAGCAGATGGCAGAGGTTGACCTCTTCAAGAGACAGAAGGAAGCTGAAGCTAAGAAGTTCGAGTTTGAAAAGGCTGCAGAAGCAAAGCGTATTCAGGCAGAAGCTGATAAGTATGCTATGGAGCAGGAAGCTGCTGCTATTAAAGCTAAGGCTGAGGCAGAAGCTGCAGCTATTAAGGCAAAAGGTGAAGCAGAAGCTGCTGCCATTCAGGCAAAAGCAGAAGCTGAGGCTGCTGGTATCGACAAGAAAGCTGAAGCTATGAAGAAGTATGGTGAAGCTGCTGTTATCGAAATGCTCTGCAAGATGTATCCTGAAGTTGCTCGTGCTATTGCTGAGCCTCTTGGAAAGATCGATAAGATCACAATGTACGGTGATGGCAACACAGCACGACTTACAGAGGACGTTACAAAGTCATTCAAGCAGACAATCGACGGATTATCAGATTCACTTGGTGTAGATCTTAACTCAGTTGCAACCAACTTCCTTAAGAATAAGGGTGGAGATGCAAAGCAGATCGAAGCAGAGGCTGATGATGATACAACTTCTTTTAAAGAAGTAGAAACAGATGATGAAAATAAATAACCTGGCAAAAATTAAATATTAAAAACTATTATATGATTTAAGGGAGGATGTAACTAATGATTTGTCCATTTTGCGGCGGAGAGCTTCCGGAGGGATCAAAGGAGTGTTTTATCTGTGGTGAGCATATATTCAGGAAGGATACTGAGACATTACTCGGAACAGGGATTACGATAATTCCGAACAGCAATGAGGAGAATGATAAGAGTCAGGATACGGGAGGATCAATGTATTATACGACACCTATGGACTATCCGGTTTCTTCGGATTACGGAACAACGGATTATTCGTCCAAGACCATTAAGAACAGAAGAATAGGGACATTGATCTTATTCCTCGCCATTGTGGCAGCAACAGCTGTGATCATTCTTTTAACTTCCGGCATGTTTGCCAGCAAAGACGGTGTATATAATGCACAGAATCTGGATGAGGTGTTTGATAAGATCATGGCCGCAGAAGGAGAAGCAATTGATAAATCGCTTATAAGTATTGAAGCATCCATGACAATTGACGGAAAGAATCTTTCCTTCCGTACAGCAGTTATCTTCCAGGGTGAGGTATATTCAGAGAATATATGGCATGGTGAGGTAACATTCAGTGGAAAAAATGTATCAATTAAATGGGATGACAGATCAGGTATGGGAACTGCGACGTATAGCAGTAAGGATAAGTCAATAACCTTTGCTCTGGAACCTGAAGATGCTGCTTTCTACGGACTGGAAAGTCTGGTCTTCGTAAGAGAGTAAGCAAATGATTAAATAGTTTAATAGTAAGTATTTGTAGGGGGACTGCACCGGAAGAATGTATAGTGAAACATTCTCCGGTGCAGTTATTTTTTTGTTAAATATATATAGTTTTGGGCTGAATTTTAGATTTTTACAGAACCCTGGATATGTGTTATTATTAATCTCGGTTGAGTATGTCATTATGAGGTAATACGGGTGGATAAACATCGTGGGTCAAAAAAAAGAATATTATATATCACGGTAGCCCTGGGAATTATGCTTGTGGGTATCATTGTTGCGAGTATTATTGTTTTTCAGCAGAGATTTAAAGAAACAAAGAAGCTGATGACAAATGCTGAGTATAATACCTACGATAATTATTATGTAATAATTACGGATAATCGTGATACGGATTACTGGCAGAGTATATATGAAGGAGCCCTTGAAGAGGCGGCTAAGTCTAATTCATATGTAGAACTGATGGGCGATAATATAGAGGATGATATATCCAAAGAGGATATGATAAGAATCGCCATTAACTCAGATGTCAGCGGTATTATCATAGAAGCAGATGAGAGCTACAGAACAGTGAATCTTCTTAAGGAAGCTGATGCGAAGGGAATCCCTGTTGTTACTGTGTCTGAAGATAACGTAGAGACAAAACGTAAGAGTTTTATCGGTGTCAGCGGATATAATCTTGGAAAGGTTTATGGAGAAGAAATCTGCAAGTATGTCCGTGAGAAGGGGATGTCGAAATGCAAGGTTATGGTTCTTATAGATGAAGACCTTGCCAATGGCACTCAGTCTATAATATCAACTGCCATTCGTGAGCAGGTTGAAGACGAGGATATGTCGAAGCGCATAGTAATAACTAACAGGGCTATCAATAATGAGAAGGAGTATTCTGCAGAAGAGGAGATCAGAGATATTTTCGTAGGACAGGATAATATCCCGGATGTAATAGTATGCCTCAGTGAGAAGAATACTCTGTGTGTTGAGCAGACAGTAGTAGATTATACTAAGGTTGGTGAAGTGGAGATATTCGGATACTACACATCACCTACTATTGAAAATGCGATACATAAGAATATTATTAGATCTACAATAGTTATAGATACAAAGCAGATGGGAAGATATTCCGTAGCTGCTCTTGACGAGTATAGAGAAAGCGGCTATGTTAGCGAGCTTTACTTCATCGATGTCAGCCTTGTGACAAGTGAAGATGTGTCAGCTGACTCCGAAGAAGGAGGGCAGACTGATGAAGAATAGGAAGAGAAGAAGATTTAAGGATATACATCTCAGAACCAAACTGTCACTGGTTATAGCGGGAACCATGTTCCTTATTCTGTTGGTTAATATGATTCTGTATGTCATCCTCAACAGAATGACACAGCAGCTGGATGATATATATGTAGGAAATGTAAAGCTTAACGAGCTGGAGGATGCTCTCGATAAAGTTGAAAGCAGTATGGCCGGATACCTTAATACCAAGGGTACGGATACACTGGATGAATACTACAGAGCGGAACAGGCCTATCAGAATCTGATGGATGGACTGGAGAAGAGGATTACAGATAATCGGCTTAAGATGTTGGAGAGAGATATCTATTGGATGTCTTTTCACTATCTTGTACTTACAGACAGTACTGTTGATGCAAAGCGTGGACGTAATGTCGAGAAATACAGGGATAATTATGAAGAGGCTGAAAAGCTGTATTCATATATAAAGACCTATATTACAAGTCTTAACGGATATCGTTTCCGTGGTAATACCGAAAGCTACAAATCACTTTCCACATCTTTGGGATATCTTGAGATATCAAGTATCGTCGCATTTATAGTCATGGCTCTTTTTGATGCCATGCTGGTTATACTTGTTACGGGAAATATCACCAGACCTCTGAACGAACTTGCCAGGGCAGCTGATAAGGTTTCTGACGGAAAGCTTGATCAGGTTGGTGTCGTAAAGGTTCACAGTGGCGATGAGGTTGGAAAGGTTACAGTTGCATTTAACCAGATGGTAAGCAGTATTCCGGGATACCTTACCAGACTGAAGGAAAGTATAGAGAAGGAACAGCTTCTTAAAGAGAAGGAGCTTCTTATGGAGGCCCATCTTAAGGATGCACACCTTAAGTATCTTCAGGCTCAGATCAATCCGCATTTCCTGTTTAATACTCTGAATGCAGGAACTCAGCTTGCAACCATGGAGAGAGCTGACAAAACATCCCAGTACATTCAGCAGGTGGCGGCTTTCTTCAGATATAACATACAGGAAAACGATGAAGTGTCTCTGGCACAGGAGATACAGCTGGTTGATACATACATTTACATTCTTAATGTACGTTTTTCCGGAGAGATACAGTTCACCAAGGAAATAGAGAGTGAGGACCTTCTTGATATAAGGATTCCGGGAATGATACTTCAGCCGATCGTTGAGAACAGCGTGAATTATGGTATCAGAAATATTGAGAGAACGAAGAGAATAAGTATCTCGGTATATAGAGTTGATGATAATGTATGCATAAGTGTTCTGGATAACGGTGTCGGTATGAGTCAGGAACTTATACGGGAAGTTCTGAACGGGGAATACAGGAACGATCCTGAATCAGATAAGAAACATGGTAATGGAGTCGGACTCAACAATGTTATAGAGCGACTCAGACTCTATTATAATGGAACAAATAATTTTGAAATAATCAGTAACGGAAGAGATCAGGGTACAGAAGTTGTTATCACAGTACCTTTAGCGGAGGAGCAAGATGTATCGGATAATGCTGGCAGATGATGAAGGAATAGTAGTTGATTCCTTTACATATATATTAAAGGAAGAGTTCGGCGATGAAGTGGTGATCGAAGCGGCTAAAACAGGTCGAAGTGTCATAGAACTTGCTGAAAGATTCAGACCTGATATAGCACTTATGGATATCAGGATGCCGGGTATAAACGGTATTGATGCTATAAAAGAGATCAGAAAGAGAAATACGGGAATCATCTTTATAGTTATCTCTGCATACGATAAGTTTGGCTATGCACAGGAAGCCATCAACCAGGGAGTTATGGACTATCTGAACAAGCCTGTGGACAGAAATCAGCTCGTGATGACTGTAAGAAAAGCTATGGAGCAGGTGGACAGAGAAAGGGAGAAACGCTCCAGAGAACTGGAAATCCTCGAGAAGATGGAGACAGTTACACCTATTATCGAAAGTGGTCTTATCTATAACATGCTTTTTCAGGACCTTTTTAAGGAGGACCTTGAAAACTTTAAGAAGATCTTAGAGATTGATACGGACTATGGATATATGCTGGCACTTGTGTTTGGTGAGCAGCAGGAAGGCAGCGTTATGACCAACGCGGTCGGTACATCCGTAAGGATTCAGAACCATATCAGGGATCTCCGGGAAATCATTAAGAGTTACTTCCATGGTATAGTCGGTCCTGTTATGGCCAATAAGATAGCGATATTTATTCCTTATGATAAGAAGGAATTTGATTATAATGAAAGAATAGAGATAATTGATACAGCAAGAAATATGGTCAGAAGACTTAATGCACAGATGGATGCTGTATTCAGAGCAGGAGTGGGATGTGTAAAGACTCTTGATAAGATGATGATATCTTATAATGGGGCGCTGGACAGTCTTGCTATGACTACGGGTTCTGTAGTTCATTCTGACGACCTGGCTATCGGCTGTGGATATGAAGAGGATTATCCGATCGATCTTGAGGAAACAATCTTCGAAAGCGTTAGAAAGGGCGATATCAATAAGTCCATAAGCTCTGCCGGCCAGTTCTTTGAATGGATGAGAGAGAGCTACGGCGGTTACTCCGAGGATATCAAGCTCAAGACACTTGAGTTTGTTCTTCGTGCGGAGAGTCTGGCATATCAGAAGAGTGGCAACACTTATAGGTTCAGATCCAGAGAGGATTATCTTGGCGTTATTAATTCTGCACCGGATTATGACAGCCTGAAGAAATGGTTCCTGGATAAGATATCAGATGCCTGCCATACGGTAATGAGCAGAAGAGAGAATAGGTCAAGCAGTGTAATTGACAGGGCGCGTGACTACATCATGGCTCATTATAAGAAGGATATATCTTTGGATGATGTATCAAGAGAAGTTGATATCAGTCCTTACTACTTCAGTAAGATATTTAAAGAAGCAACCGGTGAGAACTTTATAGAGTATCTTACCAATTTAAGAATAGAGAAGGCAAAGGAACTGCTGGATAATACAGAGATGAGTATGAAGGAGATCTGCCTGGAGGTGGGTTACTCGAATCCAAATTATTTCAGTAGAATATTTAAGAAGAGCGTTGGAGTATCACCTACCGAATACAAGGGATGACGATACAGAGAGGAATTGATATGAAAGCGTTATGTAGAAAATCATTACTGAGAAGAGCTTTTATTCTCCTTCTGGTATGTATGATATGCTTTACGGCCTGCACATCTGAGGGAGAACAGGATCCGGAAAAGGAGAATGAAGAAAAAACGGGCATAAAGATAGGTATGAGCGTTGACTCTTTCATTATAGAAAGATGGAGAAGAGACTGCGATGTCTTTGTTTCCAAAGTTAAGGAATATGACAGCAATGCAGATGTACTGGTTCAGAATGCCAACGGAGATATTGAGACCCAGAAATCCCAGATAAGATATCTTATCGAAAAGAAAGTTGATGTGCTTGTAATAGTATGTATTGATTCGGAGAGTCTGAATGACGTATGTTATGAGGCAAAGACTGCTGGCATTCCGATTATTGCATACGACAGACTTATAAAGAATTCAAATGTAGATCTTTATATATCCTTTGATAATGAAAAGGTTGGAACTCTTATGGGTGAAGCCCTTATTGAAGAAGGTCTTCCAAACAGAAGAGTGCTTATGCTCTCAGGGCCTACAGAGGACAATAATGTACTTATGGTTGAGAAGGGCTTCAAAGATGTAATGAAGCAGCATGGCATAATGATAAAAGATTGTGTACATGCAGCGGGCTGGAGAGCAGAAGAGTCGGCCTCATATGTCAGTCAGCATCTTACGGAATTAAGTGATGTAGATGCTATCATGTGCGGAAATGATAATATTGCTACTACTACAATAAGAACCCTTGCTGAGGCGAGAATGGCAGGCAAGATAAAGATAGTAGGACAGGATGCGGATCTGGAGGCCTGTCAGAGAATAGTTGAAGGAACTCAGGTCATGACAGTATATAAGCCTGTGGAGAAACTGGCTCAGGCTGCAGCGGAATATGCTATACAGCTGGCAGAGAATAAGACGCTTACCGGAGTAAATGATACAATATTTGACGGAACTTATGATGTTCCGTACTACTATCTGGAACCGATAGCGGTTACAAAGGATAATATAGATGAAACAGTAATAGATTCAGGATTCCATCTCAGGGAAGATGTGTATATGAATGTGCCTGATGAAGACTGATATTCAGTTTTACATACGAATATGAGAGATTGATAGCACAATTTTGTCTTTTGTGTATACATAGAGACAAGATTGTGCTATCTTTATGTGCATTTCTTATAAAAATATTAATTTTTATGATAAAAAATTAAAGATTGTTGCAAACTATTACTATACAACCTGTGATATTCTTATACCATCAAAGTAAACACTTTAATTTTAAACAGGAGGGTTTAAGACAATGATTAAAGGTAAAAAGGCGTTAGCACTTATGCTTGGTGCTACAATGTCACTTTCAATGCTTGCCGGATGTGGCGAGTCAGGTGGCGATGCTACAACAGCAGCAGCTACAGAAGCTAAGACAGAGGCAGCTACAGAGGCAGCTACAGAAGCAGCTACAGAGGCAGCTACAGAGGCTGATACAGAAGCAGCTACAGAAGCTACAGTAGATGCAGGTGGAAAGAAGGTTGGTATTGCAATGCCTACCAAGTCTCTTGAGAGATGGAATCGTGATGGTTCTTATCTTGAGGAGCAGTTCAAGAGTAAGGGTTACGAAGTTAAGCTTACTTTCTCAGACAACAAGATTGACCAGCAGGTTAAGGATATCGAGGGTCTTATCGCAGATGACGTTGATCTTCTCGTTATCGCAGCTATCGACGGTGAGTCTTTAACACAGGTTCTTGCTGAGGCTAAGGAAGAGAACATTCCAGTTATCTCTTATGACCGTCTCATTATGAACACAGACGCAGTTAGCTACTATGTATCATTTGATAACTATACAGTTGGTAAGCTCCAGGGTGAGTTCGTAAGAGATCAGCTTGATCTTGACAACGCAGCAGGCCCATTCAATATCGAGTTTACAGCAGGTGACCCTGCAGATAACAACGCAGGTTTCTTCTTTAACGGTGCTTATGACACACTTAAGCCATACATCGATGAAGGAAAGCTTGTAGTTAAGTCAGGACAGACAGCATTCGATCAGGTTGCTACAAAGGCTTGGGATACAGCAACAGCTATGAACAGATTCCAGAACATCCTTGGATCTAACTACTCAGATGGAACACAGCTTGATGTTGCTCTTTGCTCAAACGACTCTACAGCACTTGGTGTTACACAGGCTATCGAGACAGACTACGCTGGAACAAACTCAGTTATCATCACAGGACAGGATGGTGACGAGGCTAACCTTAAGAACCTTGTAGATGGAAAGCAGACAATGACAGTTTACAAGGCAGTTGCAAACGAAGCAGTCGTTACACTTGATATTGGTATCAAGCTTCTTAACGGCGAGACACCTGATGCAAGCCTTATCGATTCTGCAGGTTGGGATTTCGATTGTGCATATGATACAGAGTCATATGATAACAACACAGGAAAGATTCCTTCATATCTCCTTGTTCCTACAGTTGTTACAAAGGACAACCTTCAGAAGGAACTTGTAGATACAGGTTACTATACAATGGGTGATGACGGATATCCACATCCTACCAACTAATTAGACAAAGTGTTGACGGCGGTAGAGCTTCTTCTGAGAGAGTGGAAGCTTTACTGCCAGAAGGCACGAATTAATTGAAAATTACAGAGCAGGGGCATGACCCCTGCCTGTTTTTTGACAGAAAGGAGGTAATGACTTGTCTGATTTCATATTGGAGATGAAGGAAATTACCAAGCTTTATCCCGGTGTAAAAGCACTTGATAATGTAAATCTGCAGGTAGAGCGTGGTGAGATACACGCACTTGTAGGAGAGAACGGTGCCGGAAAATCGACACTTATGAATGTTCTTTCCGGAACGATTCCATTTGGAGAATATACTGGTACCATCAAGTATGATGGACAGACATGTGAATTCCATAATATTCACAATAGTGAGGAACTGGGAATAGTTATTATTCACCAGGAACTGGCTCTTATCCCGGAACTTACGATCGCAGAGAATATGTTCCTTGGAAATGAGAGAAGTAATAAATTCGGAAAAATTAACTGGGGTGAAACCTATAAACAGGCCGCTGATCAGATGAAGAGAGTAGGCCTTAAGGAGAGCCCATCGGTTTTGATCAAAGATATAGGAACAGGTAAACAGCAGCTGGTTGAGATAGCAAAGGCTCTTTCAAAGAACGTTAAGCTTCTTATTCTTGATGAGCCTACATCTTCTCTTAATGAGGAAGATTCAAAGATGCTTCTCGACATGCTTCTTGGTTTCAAGAAGGAAGGCCTTACATCAATTATCATTACTCATAAGCTGAACGAGGTTTCCTACTGTGCAGATAGAATCACAGTACTTCGAGATGGTTCAACTATCGAGACAATTGATAATTCTGATCACAATATTGATGAAGACAGAATCATCAAGGGAATGGTTGGGCGTGAGCTTACTAACAGATTCCCATCACGTGAGCATAATGTAGGTCAGGAAGTTATACTTGAAGCTAGAGACTGGACAGTATATCACCCTGTTTATACTGAAAAATGTATGGACAAGAAGGTTAACTTCAAGGTTCATAAGGGTGAGATAATCGGTTTCTCTGGTCTGCAGGGAGCCGGAAGAACAGAACTTGCAATGTCACTCTTCGGAAAGAGTTACGGAAGTAACATTTCCGGAAAGGAATTTATAAGAGGTAAAGAGGTTCATCTGAAGAATGAGCATGATGCCATAGTACATGGACTTGCTTATGTTACAGAGGATAGAAAAACAAACGGACTTGTGCTTTCCGATACTATAGCAAGAAACACCACAATGGCAAAGATGGAAAAGATTGCTAAGAATGGTGTTATAGATTTTGTTAAAGAGAAGAAAGTAGCACAGGAATATGTTGCAGCAATGAAGACCAAAACGCCAAGTGTTGATCAGGCGGTAGGAAATCTGTCCGGTGGTAATCAGCAGAAGGTTCTTCTTTCCAAGTGGATGTTTGCAGAACCTGATGTTCTTATACTGGACGAGCCGACAAGAGGTATCGACGTCGGTGCTAAGTACGAGATCTACTGTATCATGAATGATATGGTTGCTCAGGGTAAAGCGGTTGTTATGATTTCATCAGAACTTCCAGAACTTCTCGGAATGTGCGACCGTATCTATGTAATGAATGAAGGTGAGATAGTCGGCGAATTCAAGGCCGAGGAAGCTACTCAGGAGAAGATCATGGGTGCTATTCTTTCTCACAAAAGTGACAACAAATAAGGAGGCGTATGGAAAATGAAAGTCAAATCATTTATTAAAAAATATACCATGGTACTTGCATTGGTAGTAGTATTTATATTCTTTACCATACTTACCGATGGAAAACTTGTTCTGGCTCAGAACATTTCAAACCTCCTGCTTCAGAATGCTTACGTTTTAGTAATGGCATGTGGAATGCTCCTTTGTATTCTGACTGGTGGTAACGTAGACCTGTCTGTAGGTTCTACACTTTGTCTTTCAGCAGCACTTGCTGCAAAGATTATGGATATGGGCAAGAGTCCATTCCTTGCAATTCTTGTTTCACTTGCAGTTTCAATTGTAATTGGTATATGGCAGGGCTGGCTTATCGGTTATATCCATATTCCTCCGTTCATTTGTACACTTGCAGGTATGTTCCTTTTCAGAGGACTTGCAAGAGTTGTACTTGATTCAAGAACAATCAGTGTTATGAACGATAAGTTCAACAACCTCTTCACATCTTATATCCAGGTTTCCGGTTTTGATGAGAAGGGAAATTGTAAATCAGCAATCTTTGTTGGTATAGCAGTTGCAGCTGCACTTCTTATTTATACAGTAATCAGTAATGCAAAGAAGAAGAAGCAGGGAATCGCTGGTTCAGCTTTCGGTTCATTTGTTAAGATAGCCATAATTGACGTACTTATCATTCTTTATTCTATTAAGCTTTCACAGTACAAGGGTATTCCTGTAATGCTTATCTGGATCCTTGTAGTAGTACTTATATTCGCATTCTTTACATCATCTACAGTATTTGGTCGTTACTTCTATGCAGTCGGTGGTAATGAGAAGGCAACAAAGCTTTCCGGTATCGATCCTAGAAAGGTTTATTTCTGGGCATACTTCCTTATGAGCTTCCTTGCAGGTTTCTCAGGACTCCTCGTTGCATCACGTATCGGTTCTGTTGATGGTAACATGGGTAACTCTTACGAGATGGACGCTATCGCTTCATGTTTCATCGGTGGTGCTTCTGCATACGGTGGATCAGGTACAGTTCCTGGAATCATGATCGGTGCTATTCTCCTCGGTGTTATCAACCAGGGTATGTCAATCTACGGTCTTCCAGATCAGTGGCAGTACGTAGTTAAGGGAGCAGTTCTCCTCGTAGCCGTAGTATTCGACGTAGTTTCAAATCATAAGACAGGAAAGTCTTGATGATAAATCTTCTTTTACGGGCAAAAAGGAATTAATTGATGAATGATAAAGATCTGACAAAATTAATATGTAAGCTGCTTGTGGCAGCATATATAGTTTATCTTGGTTTCATGCTTCTGACGAGCTCAGGCGAGTCAGAACATAAGACAATATTCATCATAATAGGTATTTTCTTTCTAGCATGCGCAGTTGGTTATGGAATCTATTCGGTAATCTCCTTCATAAAGAATAGAAAAAACAACAATTAGAAAGAGCGAATGAGGCAGTGGATGTGCTTTCCACTGCCTCGTTTGCGTTTATGAGGGAAAAGCAAAATTGACAAAAAATGCAAGCGAAAATTGTGATAAATATCGGCGCATTTCATTGACACAACAGTCTAATGGTGCGATAATAATTTAGTTGAATAAAACATTTCTAAAGGAGGTGAATGTTAGTGGCTAACGGTGACAGTCATGGGTCAGACGGGCGATCGTGTATACATAGTCTTGAATCAGAACCGGACTATTTGAAACAGGCCGCTGCATTCAGACCTTTTGTATACCATATCTAATTATGTCCTTTTGACTCTGCAAAATCGTTGAAAATTCAATGAAACAGCGGAGGGTAAAATGGAAGACGACGTATTAAACAATGCATCAGTAGAAGAAGAGAGCCCGGCTGTTAGTGTCGATGTCTCTTCGGAGAGGCCTGATTATGAGGCCGAAATACTTGATATCATTAGAGGCAACAGTTCCCCCAGAATAATATTAAGTAAGATAGAAGATTATCATGCAAATGATATTGCCAGTGTTTTTGGTGTGCTTAACGGACAGGAGAGAAAAAAGCTCTATCGTATAAGCAGTCCTGAAATGTTGGCTGAAATATTCGAATATATAGATGAAGATGATGCCGGCGAATATCTGAATGAAATGGATATCCGTAAGGCTTCTGCAGTTGTTTCCGAGATGGAGACAGATACAGCTGCAAATGTACTTCATCAGATAGATAAAGAAAAAAGAACTCTTATCATTGATTCGATCAATCCTGAGATACAGAAGGAGATAAGACTTCTTGCTTCTTTCGACGAAGATGAGATTGGTAGTCACATGACTACGAACTGTATCATCATTAAAGAAGACCTGACTGTTAAGCAGGCTATGAATGAGCTTGTAAGACAGGCGGAAGATAATGACAATATATCAACCCTGTTTGTGGTTGATGAATATGACGAGTTCTGTGGAGCTATCGATCTGAAGGATCTGATAGTAGCGAGGAATACGGTTCCGCTTGATGATCTGATAGTTACATCCTTCCCATATGTATACGCCAACGAGACCATCGATGACTGTATCGAAAGACTGAAGGATTATTCAGAGAGTTATATCCCGGTTCTTGATAATAACAACAAAGTCCTGGGTATCATCACATCCCAGAGTATCATCGAAGTTGTGGATGATGAGATGGGTGAAGATTATGCTAAGCTGGCCGGTCTTATTGCAGAGGAAGATCTGCAGGAGCCGCTTGTACAGAGTATGAGGAAGAGACTTCCGTGGCTGGTTATACTCCTCGGACTTGGTATGGTAGTATCAAGTGTAGTAAGTCTCTTTGATAAGGTAGTTGCTCAGTTGACACTTATTATGGCCTTTCAGTCACTTATCCTGGACATGGCCGGAAATGTAGGAACCCAGTCACTGGCTGTTACCATCAGAGTTCTGATGGATGAGAATCTTACGTTTAAGCAGAAGGGACATCTTGTATCCAAGGAAATGCGAGTCGGATTATGCAACGGACTCCTGCTTGGAGCCATATCCTTTGGCTTGGTAGGCTTATATATAATGTTTGCCAAGGGTAAAGCAGCAGGCTTTTCCTTTGCTGTATCAGGATGTATAGGATTTTCACTTCTCCTTGCGATGGTCATATCTAGTGCAGTCGGAACACTTATTCCGCTGTTCTTCAAGAAGATCAAGGTTGACCCGGCGGTAGCATCGGGACCACTTATTACAACAGTGAACGACCTTGTAGCAGTAGTAACATATTATGGAATGAGCTGGATACTACTTATAAATGTGCTTCATTTTGGAAACGGCTGATATATAAAATGCACGGCTTAAGAGCCGTGCATTTTTTATGCAGAAAATGTTGTATCGCGAATATTTTGAATGTAAAAAACCGCATGCGGATGTTTGAAATCCGATGCGGTTTTTTGAGGGTTTTATATATGTGAGGGTATTTAGCGAAAGATTTATCTGCCAGAGTAGTCGATATCGATAGCCTGTACGCCTTCTGTATCAGCTGTGAAGTAGAATGTGTATGTTACTTCACCCTTTACGTATACGTACTGGAAGCTGTCCTTCTCATCGATTGTCTTGTCAGGATCGCCATAGCATCCTGTTACCTGGTAAGCTGATGATCCGATTGTAATACCTGATGGAAGTGAGATAACTGTGTTATCACAATGATCAGCTGAAACCTTAATTCCGGCTACGTTACAAAGCTTTGGAAGCTCATCTGTTGTATATGTATTCTGAAGCTTAACTGTGATGTAAGAGCCTTCCTTACCTGCTACATCAAGGAAGATGTTGCTCATGAATCCCTTTGCAGGAACCTTTACATTGAACTTCTCTGTCATTTCTTCTCTAAGTGTAAGCTGCTTTGAAATGTTGCTGTAGTTAAATGGGATCTCATATACCTTACCCATTACCATAACCTGCTTAGCATCAAGTGTTGTGTCTGCGAAAAGCTCTCCGTCTGATGCCTCAACTACATTAGCTGCGTTAGTGTCATTTGAATCCTCTGCAGAAGCCCCAGGCATACTGCATCCTGTTGAAGCAAGCATAACACCTGCTAAAACGATACCACATACTGTTTTTACAAAACTCTTCTTCATTTTTTCTTTCCTCCTCTTATTTGTCCTTTTCGAGAACGAATATTAGCACGAAGTTTTTAACTTTGCTTTTCCAAAATTGCTATTTATTTTTCTTAAATTGCTTTTATCCCGAAGTTTGTTGCAATTGCCTATTAAATTTTAAAATAATGTACAACATGCACAAAAAATCGAGGTTTTGAAAGCTTCCGGTTTTTGTTCAAAGTGAATAAAGCAGTTAGAAACGTGCGTTATTTATTGACATCTGATGATTATTTGATAAATCAGAGCAATTTTTGTTAATTGTGCAATTTTTATATTTTCCATAAAATAGGCCTTTTTTTAAGAATCAGTTAAGAATTAGAGAAGACATAGGTTAAGACTTTAACAAAATTTGCTTGTATACTGATATCATCAAAACAAAAACACAAATTTAATATAGATGAGGAGACAAAAATGAATAATGAAGCTTTAAATAAAGAAATAATTCTTACAGCAAAGGATCTTTCGAAAACATTTTCCAACGAATCAGTACAGCAGCATGTACTTAAGAATCTTGACATTTCCATATATAAAGGAGATTTCACGGTAATTATGGGTAATTCCGGTTCAGGTAAAAGTACATTATTATATGCACTTTCGGGAATGGACAGACCTACCCTTGGAACTATTACATATAATGTTGAGCCGGGAAAGCTTGGAAAGGGACAGAGCAGTTCAAAGGGAATAGAGATATCCAAGTTTTCCAACGATAAGCTGGCAATGTTCAGACGGGATCACGCTGGATTTGTATTCCAGCAGAATTATCTGAATGATACCATGAGTGCTTTGGATAATGTAATGATAAGCGGACTGCTTAAGAATAAGGATAGAAAAGCTCTGGCGGAAAAAGCAAAGAAACTTCTCGGACGTGTTGAGATAAGTGAGGCCGACTGCCGTAAGTTCCCTGCTCAGATGTCAGGTGGTATGCAGCAGCGAGTTGCAGTAGTAAGAGGAGTTATAAATGATCCGGAAATCCTGTTTGCTGATGAACCTACAGGAGCTCTTAATTCACAGAATACAGAAAATGTTCTTAATATAATGACTGATCTTAATAATGAAGGACAGAGTATCGTAATGGTAACTCATACGGTAATGGCAGCAGAGAGAGGCAACAGAGTCATCTACCTTGCAGACGGAGTTATAGC
>JAEEGL017427977.1_pt1 | contig 31516 bp, 26 predicted proteins | sample 9134231 | NCBI WGS metagenome assembly JAEEGL01 (sample SAMN16246548, study PRJNA631951) | gut metagenome | biome: gut microbiome; feature: rumen; material: fiber-attached | host: Bos | place: Iran: Karaj | collected 2018-10 | reverse complement strand
TTCGCGTCGCGTTTCTCACTTGTAAAACCACGCAAATAAGCCGGATTCCATCCCACACAATTTTCTGTATCAAACGGCATAATCGCATTAATTACGTTGTTCGTGTTCGTCTTCAAGTCTTGGTTGAGCTTATCCGACGAAGCCTCAACCGTCAAATCATCGACTAACAAATCAAAATCGCGCGACACGTCATACGCATCCGCATCATATAGCGTTCTACGACTATTTCCAGAACCAACCGTATATGAGCGCACTAGGTGTTCTGCTTCACCAGACATAGATGCATGCGCATTCACGTCCACCACCATGTATGGTAAATACGCACCCAAAATGTTATCCGTCTGAAATTCTTGTTTAAATTTCGGATGCGCAAAGAATTGGCGCTTTTCCACAAAGCCATGAATCTTTGCTTCGGCTTCTTCCTTCTTCAACTTGAATGGCAAAACCAAATCTGGAACTGCACCATTTGGCATCTTCTCATTAATAGACAGCACATGACGACACCAGTGACAGCGCGCGCTCGTAACTTCATCAGTATTAATTACCACTTCTGCTCCGCAAGCCGGGCATTTCAAAGTTAAAATCGTATTCTCATCCGGAATAATATTCGTAGCCCCTTCACCAACTATTTCTCCGGCAAGACTTTCGACGCCGCCATTCGCATTAATGCTCTGGTCGTCAAATAGCGTACGACAAAAATTACATTTCAACTTTCCGCTGCTTACATCTAAAGCAACGTCCGTAGCACCGCACTTCGGACATCTATTCATACCATTTTTGTCGTTCTTGATCGCCATCTTTCCTCCCTTTTAATAATCATAACTATAGTCAAATCCACCAGAGTCATATGAATCCCAGCCCCCAGAATCATACGAATCCCATCCCGAATCGTAGCTAGAACCGGAATCCCAATCCCAATCAGAGTCATAGCTAGAGCCAGAATAACTTCCACCTCCACCTCCACCACTCAGGATTAGCAACAATATAAAGAAAATAATAAATATAATAATTGCTATCGCACTGCTATTATTGCTATGGCCATATGTAGGTAATGGGTAGCTATTTCCTCTTGTATAATTACGACCATTTTGAAAACGATTTCTCTCTACGCCGAGCATTTCATCGCGGCCGGTCGACAATGCACCAATTACGCGGTTATCATTTCTGCCCTGCGTCTCCTTACTATATGACTCGTCCACGCCTTGCGACTCGTCGCTTTCAGTCAAATCTTCAACTTTTGCTTTTGTTTCTATTTCGTGCCGATGGCGCGAAATATTTTCTGTCTCAACATAATGCCCAATACCAGTCGACAATGGCAAACAGCCAACCGTTTCGCCCGTACGCGCATTCACGGCCACATAATAAATCCTTGCACTTGCACGCTCTTCGTCCTGATAACTAAACAACCATACCGGCAAATATGCCGCCTTCCACTTTGTCCCTTTTATACCTAGATGTTCTTTCGTCCAGCGTACGCCACGATCATACTTAACTGTCAATTCTTTTGCTTTTCGACGCGCAATATCGCCCGTTTGTAATGCCACAATCTCTTTCAGACTATTAACATCGACGTTGCGCTTTTCGCTCGAAAAACCACGTAAGTAATTTGCGTCCCAAGTCGTAGCATTCTCCGTGTCAAACGGCAGAATCGCATTAATAATATTATTCGAATTAACATACGTATCCTGGTTCAAACGCGCCGATGACGATTCGACCGTCAAATCGTCCACTAGAATCGTGAAATTACGCTCAATATCAAATACTTCTCTGCGCCACGGCGGCGTAACTTTTGATTTATCGAGATTAGTTTCGCCGTGACCCTTCATTTCCATACGCGCATTCACATCCACAATCATGTATGGGAAATACACGCCATCTACGCCGCGCTCATCTAGTGCTTTAATAAATTTTTCATCAATTTTTTCTGTACGCTCACTGATACATTTTCGGACTTTTTCTACCGCTTCTTCTTTCGTAATCTTAAATGGTAAAACCAAATCCGGAACTGCACCATTAGAAACCGCCTCGTTCGCGCTAAAAATATGGCGACACCAGTGACAACTTGCGCTGGTAGCCTCTTCGGTATTTATCACCACTTCCGCGCCACAAGCCGGGCACTTAAATGTTTTTACAATGTCGTCACCAGGAACGATATCTTCCGCACCTTCTCCGCGCGTCTCGCCCTTCATCCCCTCAACGCCACCATATTCATTCGCACTTTTCGCTTCAAAAAGCGTCTTACAATAATTACACTTAAGTTTGCCCTCGTTGGCGTCAAGCGCTACATCGCTAGACCCGCAGTGCGGGCAGCGATGTAGGCCATCTTTTAGCTTTTCAGCCATTAAAATCGACTCTCTCGATTAGGCAGCAGCTGGAGTTTCCGGTTCTGCTGGTGTTTCAAGATCAGTAGCTTCCGCTGGAGCAGCTGGAGCTGGGGTAGCCGGTTCAGCAGGCGCAGCAGCTGGTTCTGCGGTTGGAGCAGCTGGAGCTGGAGTAGCTTGTTGAGCAGTTACTGGATTTGTACCCATTGGCTGAGCAATACCAGCCATACCGCCCATCATGCCGACACCCATACCCATGCCCATCATGTTTCCAGAACCGCCGTTATTACCAGCAGCATTGAAACCTTCGGCAATTTGAGTCTGTGCGTAAGCAGCACCAACACCACCCTGCATGAGGTTGCCAGTGTTGAACTTGTTGATAAGAGCAACAGATTGTTCGTCCCAGTCGAGACCCATTGGTTGTACGTTTACAATCTCAAGACCGTACTTCGTACCCCATTGGTAGTTAGCCTCAACGGCTTCGTTCATGCTCTTAGCGAACTCGACTGTGCCACCTTGAATATCATCAATAGATTTACCACCCTTAGTATAAGCAGAAAGAGCGGCTGCCAAAGAGCCAACAAAGCCAGCAAAGAGAGAATCCTCTACGCCACCAGTGTCGCCTTCGCCACCGAGTTCAAAGGTACCACGACCTTGGCCAGAAACGATATCAACCGGAATCAAATTCTTGAATAAGAGAATTGGATCAACGACTTTAATGGTATAAGTACCATTGCTCGTTACTGCAAGCATAGTGTTTGCATAGTTAGCATCCTTATAACGAATTGGGTTCTGGGTGCCATAGCGAAGACCAGCAATATCCTTCAAGTTTACATAGAATGCAAACTGTTGGTTACCTGGCTGGCCGCCAAACTTGAACTGGTTCCAGCTTTGGCCAAAGGTAGAAGCGAAGAAACCATCGCCACCAAACATGCTTTTAGCTTCTGGAACATTCTGAGCAGTGTAAGTATAACCACCCGGCTCAGAAATAACGCCGGTAATACCGCCGTTTTCTACAGTAATCAAACAAGTGCCTTCTGGTACTAAGAACTTACTACCATCGGAAATAACAGCAGCATTTTCCTCGCCATCGTTATTTTCACTTCCGTTAACCTTTACAGGTGTAGCACGTGCCAACAATACGTGATCGCGCATTGAAGCTGGCGGTGCCATGTATTCGAGCCACTGATTAGCAAAACTGCCACTAAGAGCGCCCGTAAAAGCTTTAATAAAGCCCATGGATATCCTCCTTACTTTTCTTTCATTTTAGCATAAGCTTGCCTCATACATAAACAATTTGAATAAAAAAATTACTCATCTATTGACTTTTTATAACGCTTATGCTATAATAAAAAGATATCCCCTTTCTCGATTAATAATTCTAATTATTAGACAACAAAAAACCTACTTATTTCGGCAAATTCTACGAGAAATAGTAGGTATTTTGTTGCTTAAGATTAATTAGAATCTCTTAATCGCGTCTTCAATAACCTTTTGCGCTTCTTCGAGACCAAAGAAACCCTTCACATGAGTTGTGCCAGGTTTCTTGAGATCCTTGTAGTGATTGAAATGAAATTCAATCTGCTCAATCGTGCGCTTCGGCAAATCTTCGAGAGTCTTAATCGCATCACCATTATTGCGATCATCGTCAACGACAGCAATAATCTTATCGTCAACTTCCCCATCATCCTCGAACTTCATTACGCCAAGAACACGCGCTTTTACATAAATACCAGTTGTAAGTGGTTGGTCGGTAATTACCAAAACATCCAATTCATCGCCATCCTCGTCAAGCGTTTGCGGGATGAAGCCATAATTGCAAGGCTTTGCGAATGCCATCGGCTCAATGCGATCGAGCATAAAACAAGCACGCTTGCGATCCCATTCAATCTTATGGTTGCTACCGGTTGGAATCTCAATTACGACGTTAATCTCGCCGTTTTTGTAATCACCAGGTTCAAGTACTTGGTTAAAATCTGCCATTTCACTCCTTTCAATTTTTGCGCCCAAAACGGGCCTTTCCACTATCATAGCACAACCTATATGGTATAATAAGCATAAGTACCATCTAATATTATTAGGAGAAAAACTAATGGTAAGAATTGCTATTAACGGCTTTGGACGTATTGGCCGCAATGCATTCAAAATTGCCTTCGACCGCAACGACGTCGAAGTGGTCGCTATCAACGACCTTACTGATGCCAAAACTCTTGCGCATCTTCTAAAATATGACTCAAACTACGGCATCTATTCTGCTGATGTTAAGTCCGATGACCAAAACATTATCGTTAATGGCAAAGCTATTCGCGTATTTGCCGAAAAAGATCCAGCTAATCTCCCATGGCGCGACCTCAACATCGATGTCGTAATTGAATCTACCGGTTTCTTTACCGATCCTGCTGCCGCTCATGCACATATTGACGCTGGCGCTAAAAAGGTCGTTATTTCCGCCCCAGCAAAGGGCGAAGGTGCTAAGACCATCGTTCTCGGCGTAAACGAAGATCAAGTTACCGTCGACGACAAGATTATTTCCAATGCTTCTTGTACCACTAACTGTATTGCGCCAGTTATGAAAGTTCTCGAAGATAACATTGGCATCGAAAAAGCCATGATGACAACCGTTCACAGCTACACCGCTAGCCAGAAGCTTCAAGATGCTCCAGCTAAGGACATTCGCGAAGCTCGCTCTGCTGCCGAAAACATCGTTCCAACGACTACCGGCGCTAGCAAGGCTGCTGCTCTTACCATTCCTTCCCTCCAGGGCAAGTTTAATGGTCTTTCTGTCCGCGTCCCAACCCCAGTAGTATCGCTCTCCGATATTACCGCAGTCACAAAACGCGATACTTCCGTCGAAGAAATCAACGAACTCTTCAAGAAAGCCGCCGCCGATCCTTATTACCAAGGCATCCTTGATGCAACCGAAGAAGAACTCGTATCTATCGACTACCGTGGCAACTCCCACTCCTCTATTGTCGATCTCAAGCTCACCGACGTTATCGGTGGCAACCTCATTAAAGTAGTTGCTTGGTATGACAACGAATGGGGCTACAGCAACCGCCTCGTTGAATTAACTGTTGATCTTGGCAAGATGGGCCAAGAACATCACGAGGGTCAATTCTAATATGCATGTCTACCTCGGCGCCGATCATCGCGGCTACCAATTAAAAGATGAAATCATCAGCTGGCTTCAAGGCCGCCAGATTCCATTTACTGATTTTGGCGCCAACTCCTACGACGCCGAGGATGACTTTAATGACTATGCCAAAAAAGTCGCTATCGCCATGACTTCAAACACCGACGAAAGCGACTTCGGCATTCTCCTCTGTGGCTCTGGTCAAGGCATGGCAATGCAGGCGAACCGCTATAAAGGTGTTCGTGCCGCTATCTGTGATTCCGCCATCGAGGCGATGGAAGCTCGCGGCCACAACAACGCCAATGTTCTCTGTATTTCCGCAGACGAGAATCTACATAATTACGCAGAAATTATCAACGCCTTCATGGATACCAAACCTATCCAAGAAGAAAAATATCAACGCCGTTGTCGCAAATTAGACGAGGATTAATATGGCAATTACAGTAATCGCTCCAAGCGTTCTCAGCGCAAACCCAACTGAATATAAAGAAATCATTAAGCGCTATTATCCATTTGCAAAGCGCGTCCATATTGATGTCTCCGACGGCACTCTCACTAAAAACACTACTATTCACGAATCAGCTGTCTGGTGGCCAAAAGGTTGGACGGTCGATATCCATATGATGACCGCCGAGCCATCCAAGCACGTCCCAGATCTACTTAAACTCCATCCAAATATGGTTATCTTCCATGCCGAAGCGCGTGAAGATTTACTTCCTATCTTCGATACGCTCAAACAAAATGGCATGAAAGTTGGTGTCGCTATCGTCAAAGGCGTCTATCCTGGCTCTATCAAGACCATCCTCAAGGCTGCCGATCACGCCCTCATTTTCTCCGGCGAGCTCGGCAAATATGGCGGCGAAGCAAATCTACTTCTTCTTGAAAAAGTCGCCCTCATCGATGAAATTCATCGCGGCATCGAAATTGGCTGGGATGGCGGTGCAAACCTCGAAAATACTCGCTATATTACCCATTCTGGCGTCACAGTTATAAATGTTGGCAGCGCTATCGAAAAGGCCCAAGACCCAGAAGATATGTTCAAGAAACTCAATGCCGAAACCGAAAAGGAGGATATCGTCTGATGGCTCGCATCGTCAGTATCGGCGCCGCTTTGCAGGACGTATATCTTGTTGATCACGATGATTTTGGCACCAACTCACGCGGTTTCTTTAATCAACTCGAGCTTGGTACCAAAGTCGATATCGATAAAATCCAATTTAGCACCGGTGGTGGCGCCTCCAACGCCGCGACCACTTTTGCTCGCAATGGTCACGAATCCATCTTTATGGGCTGCATCGCTAACGACCCTGCTGGCACTGCAATTATTAACTCGTTCGATGACGAGGGTATCGATTCAAGCTATGTCACTTACACCGAACGTGCTCAAACCGGTTATTCCGTACTATTACTCGCCCCTTCCGGCGAACGCACTATTCTTACTTGCCGTGGTGCATCCGCAAAATTCGATCTTCTAAATCCAGATGATCTCGACACCATCCATCCAGATTGGCTCTATGTCACTACTTTCCGCGGCAATATGGACATGCTCGACCAATTTTTCACCAAAGCAAAGTCAATCGGAGCAAAAATTATGTTCAATCCAGGCAACCTCGAGCTCCAATACCGCCGCAAACTCCTCGGTCTCCTATCCGATGTTGATGTTCTTCTAGTTAACAAAAAGGAAGCCAAGATGATCGTCGAAGGTACCACTCTCACCGAACTCATTGGTCGCATTCGCAACTACGTCCCCGCCGCTATCATCACCGACAGCAACCAAGGCGCCATCGCAACCGACCAAAACGAAGTTTATCGCATCGGTATCTACGAAGATGTCCGCGTCAAAGATTCAACTGGCGCAGGCGACGCTTTTGGCTCTGGATTCCTCGCTGCCTTTGCCAATGGTAAATCGTTCAAAGATTCTCTCATCTTCGCTTCCGCAAACTCAACGTCTGTAGTTCAAAAAATCGGCAGCAAAGCCGGAATTATCAATCAAAATACAAAATTACACTCAATGCCAATACAGGAGATACGCTAATGGATGATTCCATCACTAACTGGCTAGACGAAATAGCCCAAAACAAACTCAACCCAGAAGACGTCGAGCGCTCACTACGCTACGCAAAAGATCTCGAGCAAGGCCTCGCCAAAATCCGCACTTATTCTCAAGGCGTTTCCATCTTTGGCTCCGCTCGCCTTCCAATGAATGGTAAATGGTGTAAGCTCGCCGAACAGCTTGGCTATAAACTAGCTCAGAATGGTCATCCAGTCATAACCGGCGGTGGACCAAGCATCATGGAGGCCGCGAATAAAGGCGCCTACGAAGCTGGCGGTCGTAGTATTGGCCTCAACATTAGCCTCGCCCATGAACAACACATTAACCCATACGTTACCGACGAAATGGAATTTCATTACTTCTTTGCGCGCAAAGTCATGCTCACTATGAGTTCCAAAGTTTATGTCTTCTTCCCTGGCGGTTTCGGTACTCTTGATGAATTTTCCGAAATCCTCATCCTCATGCAAGAAGGCAAAATGCCAAAAATGCCAATGTTCCTCATTGGTAAATCCTTCTGGAAACCACTTGATCGCTTCTTTGCTACAAAAATGCTTCCGCTCAAAACAATTAACGATAAAGACCGTAAAATCTATCGCATTACCGACGATATTGACGAAGTCGTCAAAGCTGCCAACAAAATTGGTCACCCTAGTATTTACGACAATATCTACAACGATAAGCCGAGTGAGTTCAAGTTAATCTAAAATACAAAAAGCCGCGCCAGAAGCGCGGTTTTTTATTTAACTACTACATTTTCTGCACCAATTATCTCGGTCAGCTCTTTTGTTAGCTCATCCTGCGGCTCACATCGAAACGGCATTCTCATTGCCTTCTTATCCTCACCTATCACTAAAATCACTTCAGACAATCCTGGATACACACTACAACTCTGTTTAATCTTAACTAACGCATCCTTATTGGCGGGATCAAGCACACGTAAGAAAATCTTTTTAGGCTTTACTGGCTGTGCATTCGCATCACTTTCGGTAGTGCGAAAATGCGTCGCTGGTTTTTCTCCGCCTCTGCGGAAATTACCACCACCATTGCCACCGGCTACGCCAGTCGCCGCAACTTTTCCACGGGGCTTCTGCGAAACACCTTTTGTTGGTGTTTTTAATTTTGCGCCAGTTGACTCGTAGTTCTGCAACTCTTCATCGGTAATTACATCAATCTGCTCGGCATTTATTTTAGCCTCGTCCGTCTTATTACCATCACGATCCGACGCATTGACGCGACCAGTTACTTTGATCACGGCATCTTGCACCAATTTCGCCCCCACTTCTTCGTATGTTTTCGGGAAGACAATTATTTCAATTTCAGATATCTTATCCTCAACTTTCACAAATGCCATCTTGGAACCGCTTTTCGTCACGAGTGAACGTACGTTCGTAATAATACCGCCAACTATCACATTCGCACCATCAATCGCCGGTGTAATTTCCTTAATTGGCATCGTCTGCTCTTCGAAATAAGTATCATATTTATCTAGTGGATGCGCCGAAATATACAACCCCATCAACTCGCGCTCCCACATTAGTTGTTCTTTATCGGTATATTTAGTTGGAGCCGGCGTAATTTCAACCTCAGGAACTTCCGCGGCCGCACCCATCGCACCAAACAAATCCGTTTGGCCATTCATGGCATCCTTTTGCATCTTGTTGCCGTAAGCCTGGATCTTTTCAAGATTGAACAATAAATCCGAACGATCCGCAAAACTATCAAAACCGCCCGTCTTAATTACGGATTCCCAGCTCTTCTTATTAAACTTCACGCCAGAAACGCGTTTCGCAAAATCGCATACTGAAGTAAATTTACCATTCTTATCGCGTTCATCTACGACATCTTCAGCTAAAGCTTTACCCATGCCTTTGATTGCCGCAAGACCAAAACGAATAACTTTACTCTTACCTACTGTAGCAAATTCCGGATAAGACTCATTAATATCAGGACCGAGTACTTGAATACCCATGCGCTTACACTCTGTCATTTCAATTGCCAGACGATCCGTCCAACGCATATCCGCATTCATCAATGCTGCCATAAAGGCTTCCGGATAATAAGTCTTGAGATAAGCCGTCCAATACGCTACTAACGCATAGCAAGCCGCATGACTCTTATTGAAGCAGTAGTTTGCGAAGTCTAGTAGCTGGCTCCAAAATGTTTCAGCTATCTCTTCAGTCGCCCCACCAACTTCCACCGCACCTTTAATAAACAACGGCTTCATCATATTCATAAGGTCGACTTTTTTCTTACCCACCGCCTTGCGCAAAGTATCTGCCTGACCACCAGTAAAACCGCACCATTCCTTTGACGCCTGCATGAACTGCTCTTGATAAATCAAAATACCATAAGTATTCTTCAATGAATTCTCTAGCCCAGGATGCAAATAAGTAATCGGCTCTTCACCATGCTTGCGCTTAATAAAGCTCTCAATAAACTGCATCGGCCCTGGACGATACAAAGCGTTCATAGCAATCAAATCGTCAAACGCCGTTGGCTGTAGTTCGCGCAAATAACGCTTCATGCCCGCAGATTCAAACTGGAATACGCCCGTCGTATCACCGCGCCTAAATAATTCATAGACTTTGTCATCATCCAATGGTAAATCGCCCATCACAATCTGTTTACCATGAACCTTTTTAATAATGCGTAATGCCTGTTGGATCACGGACAAGTTTGATAAACCCAAAAAATCCATTTTTAAGAGACCGAGTTCCTCAACCTGCGGACCAGGATACTGCGTCGCAAGTGGGCCTTTCGCCGAAACTTCAAGAGGCATAAATTTTACTAAATCATCTGGCGCAATCACCACGCCACAAGCATGCACACCGTGCGAACGAATCGTCCCCTCTAGCCTCATTGCAAAATCAATCACTTCTTTAGCAGTTGGGTTAGTTTCGTATTCTTTCTTCAAATCTGGCTCATTTACGATTGCATCCTTCAGTTTCACGTGGTGTCCCATTACTGGATCTGGCACTAACTTCGCAATTCTATCCGCCTCTGCATATGGCACCTCCAACACACGTGCCACATCGCGCACAGCGTTCTTCGCCATCATCTTGCCAAAGGTTACAATATTACTCACCCGACCTTTACCATACTTTTGCGTACAATACTCAATCACCTCGTCGCGACGGTTATCCTGAATATCCGTATCGATATCCGGCATCGAAATACGGTCTGGGTTCAAGAAACGCTCAAAGAGCAAATCGTAATCCAATGGGTTTAAGTCGGTAATATGAATTGCATACGCCAATAATGAACCGGCCGCCGAACCACGTCCTGGTCCATAAATAATTCCTTGACCTTTTCCCCAGTTAATAAAGTCCTGAACGATCAAGAAATAGCCGTTGTATCCCATCTTGTCTACAGTCGCGAGCTCAAAATCAATACGTTCCAATATCTCTTTCGAAAGAACTTTACGAATTTCAGCCACACTTTTCTTATCAGCTTCTTCTTTCGACATGTAGCCAAAACGCTCTGCAAGACCACGGAACACCAACTTGTCGAGATATTCCTTCTCCGTCTCTCCAGTATCAATCGGGAATTTCGGAATCAAAGTTCTGCCAAGTTCAATCTTCACATTGCAGCGATCCGCAATTCTCTTCGTATTACGCACTGCTTCTGGACAAGTCTTTTGCCAACGCGAAATAATCTCATCCGGCGGGATTACATGTAAATCAAAATCTTTCAGCGACATACGCTTTTCGTCAGAAATATTGCTACCAGTACCTACGCATAGCAATACCTCATGAGCATCTTGGTCTTCCTTTTTCAAATAGTGCGCATCGCATGTCACTACCAAATCCAAGCCAGTTTCCTTCGATAGTTTCATCAAAGCATTATTTACCTTCATCTGCTCTGGGTTGTGAGTAGGCGAATCTGGGTGTCCATGATCCTGCATCTCTAGATAAAAACGCCCATCAAACACTTTTGAATACCAACCAATCAATTCGCGAGCTCTCTTCAAATCATCATTGCGAATCGCCATTGATATTTCAGAACCCATACAACCAGATAGGCAAATAATCCCCTCGTTATATTCTTCCATAATGCGATGGTCAATACGCGGCCTGTAATACTTTCCGTCCGTTTCCGCCAAAGTCATCAAGCGACAAAGGTTTTCAAAACCCTTATCATTCATTGCCAACAAAGTAATATGATAACGTTCCTTATCATATGCCGGATCGCGATCTTCCATTCGTCGCGCAGCCACGTAGGCCTCCAAACCAAGAATTGGTTTTATGCCCGCATCAGTTGCAGTCTTGTAGAGGTCAATCAAACCAGACATCGTGCCGTGATCTGTCACGGCAACCGCCTCCATACCGCTGCTCTTCACAAAATCAACCAATTCATCTATCTTAGTTAAACCATCAAGCAACGAATAATGGGTGTGGTTGTGCAAGTGCACAAAATCACTCGGTTTAAGTGCTTCCTCCTTTGTCATACCAACATTTTACCATGTTTAAGATAGTAAAATCGTTCAACATTCCCAAAACGCCCCGCCAATTCATTGTCGCGTTTCCCTAACACCACAAAGCCAAGCTTACGCAGCTTAGCCTCAAAATCTGCGATTATTTCCCGACGCATCTTGCTATTTTTTATCACGCCTTTATTTAGTTGCCATGGTTTCGCCTCAAACTGCGGTTTCAACATTACTAAATACTCCGTATGATTGTCTGCAAGATTTTGGCGTGCATATTCTAATACTTTTATCAAACTAACAAAGCTCACATCAGCCAATATCACATCTGGCGCATCGCAATTAAATTCAAAGATGTCCGTCTTTTCATGCAACTCAATACGTTCATCGAAACGTAATGGTGCCTTCATCTGGTTAGTGCCTTTTTCGACAGCAATCACCTTTGCCGCTCCAGCTCTTAGCGCTTTCTCCGTAAAACCGCCCGTAGACGAGCCTATGTCCAATACGGTCTTTCCACGTAAATCCACGCCAAACGCCTTAATAGCATTCTCTAGCTTATATTCAGCTCTTCCTACAACATCCATAATTATTTCATTACGGCAAGAAGTGGCTTTTTGGATTTAGATATCTCAACGAGTTCTACGCCATCAAGCTTCTTATATTCACCTTCTGCCTGCATCATTATTTTAGCTGGCTTCGGGAAAACCAGGCAATCATAATCACTTTCAGTTCCTGGAATACGACGAAAAACACTCCTTGTCATCATAAAAGCCAATTGGAAAAATTTAGACATTTTTCCATTAAAACTCAGGAAGGAATCCTTCTGCAAATAAAACTTTCCACCTCGCATTAATTTTGCGACGGTCTTGCCATTTACAGCCATGTAATCTGACGCACCTTCACATTCTACGAATTCATCCGAAGAATTGCCTAGCACAAAACGCGGCAACCATTTTTTACGATGCTGCTTCAACCACCAATGAATTAATACGCCCAAACTAAAGAACGTGCGCTTGCGGCCACTCTGTAAAGCTTTACGAGTCTTCGGATGGTCGAAAACGGCACAAGCTTCTGCAAACATACCAATCGTAAAATAACACATGCCATAACGCCAATGCTCACGATTTATCTTGCACTCTAGTGGCCATACCCTTTTTGCATCGCCCTTGATAATGTCTTCAAATTTTAAATTACCAAAACTACGCGCCATGTCATTAAAATTGCCAAAACCTAGCACGCCAAGTCGAACATTTTTTGCCTCCGACAGCATGATGCCATTCATAGCTATCGTAGCCGTTCCATCACCACCCGCTGAGATAACCAGATCATCATCATGGAATATCTTCGCTAAACGATGCGAATTGTCGTCTACATCCGTATCAGCAACTTCAAATTTACCAATCATCCAGCCCTGCAATTTACGCGCCTTCGCCAAAACATCGCGCTGAACACGCGCATAATGCGAACTTCGCGGGTTATAAACTATAATCAGACGTTTCATTTCTATATTTTTTCAGCTAAATATTTATTTAACTCTTCTATTGTGCCATAGAAGCGTAAAATGTCATCCCTTGACATTCCCGTCACATCTTCAATCTTAATCTCAGCATATTTTTTCTTCAGCGCATCACCTGCCGCCACTAAGGCCGCATAGTCGCTATCTAGCTCTTTCTTATTTGCGCCCTTCAAATTTTCATACTTGGCGTTAAAATCTGTCACCTTTTTACGATAGGCCACTATCTCATCGGCCATATTCTTAAGATAATCACCCATCTCACTCATCTGAGCAAAATCATCGTCGCTGAACTCACCGTCAGCTACAATTTCCATCAATTTCACTTCAATATCTTTGGCCTTCGTAAGTTTTTCTAAGTCGGATTTTGCCACCTCATATTTTTCGTTCACCGTTTCATTCTTCAATACACCAGTTGCCCCTAAACTCTCCATATAATCAGAACTTTTCTTCACGGCATCAACAAAATCTTCGTATGTTTTTTTATTGTCGTCCGTCAATCCCTCTTCGCCAATTTTCTCGTCAAAATACTTCTCTACCGCAGATTTTGTCTTCATTATCTCTTCAGCATAATTTTTCGCCTCACGATATCCGGTCACACGATTTTTAAGCCACAAGCCAGTGCATACACCCACCGCAACTAAAATACCAATTACTACGCAAATAATAATTTTTGTGATGCGCGACATACTCTTCTTTGACTTTTCTTCTTTCAAATGTTTCATTACACTCCCCTCACCCACAATTCACTCGGTAATGGCCACGAATTTGGCGTACAGCCACGTAGACCAGTTGATTGCTGCAACATTATTGGCGCTGGCCCTGCCGCCGTTTCACACTGCGTGATATGACCATGCCCCAAAAAATGTCCAACCTCATGATTTACGACCATTTGGCGATATCCCAACAGACTCACTCCTAATTCATTATAGCTATCCGTCGCATACAACCAACGGTCATCATTAATCAAAACATATGGTTTTACCGTGCAACTTAATAGTGCCGAGCAACCATTATCATATGGAGCCGCCGCACGCACTTCTGCACCAGACGCTAATACCATATGAAGCTTGCCGCCACTTTGCACGCGCGTAAATTTAACTCCGGCACGCTTCCAGCCACGTTCATCATTCAGAATCTCATCAACTAATTTCGCAAACTCCTCTTTATCGGCTTTAACGTCACCACGATAACTCACGTCATAGGTAATATTGTATTTATAAGAATTCGCCGGAACATTTACGACGTAATAGGAATCAACTTTTTTCTGTATATCAACATCAGTCCGCGCTACTTCTGCGCCGATTATTAAACTGAGAGCTCCTCCTAACATTAGGATTACTCTTCGGTTTTAGTTTTATCGTCGTCTTTTTTGGTATCAGAATCGTCTTTTTGACTCTTAGTTTTAGACTTTTCGTCTTCCTCTTCTTCTACCGGTTCACCGCAAGTAAAGATTCCTTTAATCGCTTCCTTCTCTTCGTCTGAAGAGTTAGCGCATGGATCAACCGAATTTGTACTATCAAAGCCGCCCAACTTCCATTCGCCATTTGCTATCCGACCATAAAGAATCACACGAATCGTCCCAGTTGGACGTTTCACTGCTAAGCTCACTACTTTATACACATTATTAATACGCACAAAACTAAGGTTCGAATCCGCAAAATCCAATTCATAGTAGTTGTCGTATTTATTTCGCAATAAAGTATCAATCTTTAGAAGATCGCCACCGTTCAATAATTCTTTTTCTTTCGTTAAAGTTTCAATTGCCTCTTCTTGCGAATTCACACCAAGAATGTCGTAAATACCCTTTACCTGATTAGAGGCCGTATTCTTCTCGACTTCCATCTTTGTGCGATCGGTATTAGCATTTCCTACTAATACAACAGTAATAATCAAGCCAATTAGCAACACAAGAGAAAAGACTAAGCCGCAATATGCCAATCTCTGCCACAGATAATCAACCATCTTGCGACCGCTGATAACACCATTAGCGTTCACGACATTAATCGCTGGCTGCGTTGGCGCCGGAGTTGGCTGAGCTGGTGCTTCTTTGTAATTCTCATAAGAGATATTTGGCCCACCAAAGCCGTCAAAATTCGGCGAGTTATTCCCTTGTTCGCCGTCACCGTTCGGTGAATTATTATCTTGCGGATTCATTTTCCTCCTAATCGGAAATACTTATGTATATATTTTATCATATTTTAAAGCACAAAAAATGGCGGAGAGAACAGGATTCGAACCTGCGAGCCCCTTGCGAGACTACACGCTTTCCAAGCGTGCTCCTTCAACCACTCGGACACCTCTCCGGCTCACATAATCTTATCATATTTTCTCCCTATTGTCATCCCGCGAAAAAATGCAAACATTATCATTTTTAAAAAGCTCGCCGGCAAGGTATAATTAAACCTAGTTATGCCGAATCAAGAAAACGAAACAATCATCGAGCTCAATGCTATCTCGAAGCGTTACGGGCTTGGCGACGCAGAGTCGTACGCCTTACATAATTTTGATCTTACGGTTAAGCGCGGTGAATTTATCATGATCATGGGCCCATCCGGCTGTGGTAAAACCACTTTGCTTAACATAATTGGCCTCCTCGATAAGGCTACTTCTGGCGAATACAAACTCGCCGGAAAAAACGTCGAGCGTATTTCCGCTCGTAAAAAAGCCCATTTTCGCGCTAAGGAAATCGGTTTTATCTTCCAGAGCTTTAACCTTATTCCAAATCTTAGCGTCATTGAAAACGTTTCGTTGCCACTTATCTATTCCGGCTATCGCAAAACTCGTCGCCTCAAAATGGCCGACAACATCCTTGAACACTTCCATCTCCGCGAACGCGAATATTACATGCCTTATCAACTATCAGGCGGTCAGCAACAGCGTGTCGCAATCGCTCGTAGCCTTATCGCTAATCCAAGCATTATTCTTGCAGACGAACCAACCGGCAACCTTGATAGTCGTAGCAGCCATATCATCATGGAAGAGCTACAAGAAATTCATTCCCTCGGCAACACAATCATCATGGTCACCCACAACCCTGCCCTTACCACTTACGCCACTCGCGTAATTAACATGCTAGACGGCGAGATTGACACGGATATTAAGACCGTCGCTGATCAAGACCTTCCAAAACCAGGCGATCCAGAAAAAATTTCCGTCCGTATTCTTTCCAAGAAACGCCCAGTCGAACTCGAAGTCGATTCTAAGACCAAAGTTGTCGTCAGCGGAAAGAACGTCACGGTTGAAAAAACCGCCAAGCCAAAAGCTGAAGAACCGGAAGAACCAGAGGAACAGCCAGTCGAAATCCGCCCTCGCCTCAAAAAAATCGAGGTCACCGAAGAAAAATCCGAGAAAAAATCTAAGAAGCGTAGTCGCGTCGGTAAAATCCTCGATAAAGCTAAATCCAAGGCAAAACCTAAAGCCAAGAAGAAAGTAAAGGAGTCTTAATCATGGGATTATTGTTAAATACTCACTTCCATCTTGCCGTCGATAGCCTCCGCCGCAATCGTGGTCGTACTTTCTTGTCCGCTCTCGGCATCGCAATTGGCGTCGCCTCTATCGTTCTCATCCTCTCGTTAACTGGTGGTATCGATAGACTCATTAGCACCAGCAGCAACAAAGAATATGCAAACTTAATCCTCGTCCGCCCCGCTACTAGCAAATCTGTCGCCGATAATATTATCGACGAGCTAACTTCAAACAACCAATACACGAAATCCAACCTCACCCTTGATGATGTCGAAACTATCAAAAAGATTGATTCCGTCTCTGCCGTAGCGCCAATTGCCATATCTAACTCAGCTATCACTATTTCCGATCGCGTCCATCAAGGCATTACTCTTGTAGCAACCAATGCGGACCTTCAAAAAATCCTTTCACTCCATATTAAAAACGGACAATTCCTCGATTACAGCCTTCGTGAAAATGTCGCTATTATTGGCTACAATGTCGCAATGAATATGTTCGGCGGCACTGAAGCTATTACGAAAACTTTCAACTATAATGGCCAACAATTTATGGTGGTCGGTGTACTCGATGAAGTCAAAGACCCAATTAACTTCAATGGCGTTGATTTAGATAACTCAATTTTAATTAATATTAAATTTGCTAGCACTTTCGAATCTTCTATCCAAATTCAACAAATCAACGTTCGTACCGACACCACTGATGCCGTTGCTAGTACCGTCGAAAAAATCAAAGAAAAACTATCCGAATCTAAACGTGGCGATGAAAGCTTTGAGTTAATTACCGGCGAAACCAATCTCCATCCAGCCGGCTCTCTTCTCTCTATTGTTTCCAGTATGCTCACTCTAGTCGCATCGATTTCGCTTATTGTAGGTGGCGTCGGAATCATGAATATTATGCTCGTATCAGTATCCGAACGTACGCGTGAAATCGGCATTCGTAAAGCAGTCGGTGCCTCTGGCGGCAATATTCTCCTTCAATTCTTATTTGAAGCCATCATTCTTAGCGTCCTTGGATCATTAATGGGCTTCATTCTTGGCTATGTCTTTGCATTCCTTATTTCCCTCATTACGCCATTCGCACCTCATATTTCATGGGAAATTCTTGGCATTACTGGTGCCGTATCAATTATCGTTGGCGTCATCTTCGGCATTTACCCTGCCATTAAAGCAGCCAGCAAAGACCCAATCACCAGTCTAAAGTTTTACCGTTAATAAAAATGCGGCATAAAAAATATCTCCCTTTCGGGAGATATTTTGTTTTAGGCTGCCATGTCTAAGTTCTCACCATTATCCTCACCGACTTCTTCGCCAGCAGATTCTTCTGTCGGTTCAATATCGTCTTCAGCAACAGCGAGACCATACTCGACCAACATTGGCGAGATTGTATTCGTCATCATCGGACCATAATCAGTCATCTTGCGATGGTCAACTTTACGTCTACCATCCAAAGCCCTTGAGCGATAAATTGGATCCGCCGCATTCCACCTTTCAATATCATGCTTCAAAACATTCAAATCATAATCATTTAACGTTTTGCCGGCAGCAGCAGCGCGCTTACGTAATTCATCGTCTGAGAGATGAATCGTCGTATCCTCCGCATCATATCTAACCGGCGTATATTCTATACTATCCCCTTCACCGCCAGTTTCTTCTGTAGTTTCTTCGGTAGTAGCCTCAACTTCCGACTCGGCAGGTGCCGACTCTTCAGCTGTGTCATCATCATTCGACTCCGTCTCACCATTTTCGACTTCACTAACTGGTTCAGCAGTCGGTTCATCGGAATGCTCACCATCGTCACCATTCCTAATTTCACTAATCGACTCTCCAGTTGGCGTTACGTAATCACCACCAGGACCAACTGTCACTGTATCGATTACTTCACCGTCATTGTCGCCACCATCATCATGCTCTGGATCTTCCATGTGCGTTCGTGGCGCACCACCAACATTTTCTGGCTTCTGCGCCTCGCGAGGCTTCATAGGTGGTAAATCAACTCTCGAAGCGGCACCAGGGATAAAGATTGGCGCGGCAACTTCGCGAGAAGCTTCTTCGGTAACATGCTGAATAACATCCCATGTCGGAGTCGTTGTTTCAACTGTCGTCGTCACGATGTCTGGTAATTTACCATCACCAGAGAAGGTCCAGAACGAACTTCCCAATATTGTGCCACTCGTATCGACGCCATTGTTATATACACAAGAAATATTCTGGAAATGGCGACCATTAATCGCATCAGCCACCCATTGTGGTTGACCAGACAAATCTGGCGCAAAATTACCATCGGAACCAGTGGCCGGAATAAACTTCGTTACTCCGCCCATCTTAACAACGAAGCCGACATCGTCACTAGTTAAATTAGCCGTCTCAATCGTCTGACCACCACCCCAAGATTTACCAGTCAGATGCGTATAAACACCGCGGTCACTACTATAGTAGCCTCTTAGCTCATTACCATCGGAACCACTAGTACCATTGCCAAGCCAGTTCGAACGCGTTGCGTCTGGTAATCCATCTAACGCCTCACTTGTTGGCATTTCTTCAGTAGTAGTCGTAACCTTATCGGCGCCACGGACCACCGTGTAATTCGGATCATTCTCGAACTGAGCACGTTCGGCGTCTGTTAGCTCTGCGCCTTGATGCAAGATAGCGTCATAATTGCTTACGCGCTTCAATCCAACTAGGCCTGCCAAGAATGTATTTCTTGCGTCAGAAGCATTCTGTGTTAATTCATGACCAACCATACTCTTCGCGGCTTTATTTACGCCCGTCTCAACTAAGCCAACTTGTCCTTGGTCAGCAAATGCTGCTACTTCTTGAGTACCAACCGAGAATGCGGCCGCAATTACGGCAGACTTTAAGCCTTGCGCTGCAGCACGACGGCGCCTTAGGCCCCTAAACGCTTTATCCTTAGCGTCAATCTCATTCTCTAATGTCTCAGTTGCCTTCTCTACTGCGTCAGACACATGCGCCCTTACGTCATCAACGCCAAGTTCGCGCAATTTTGTCTTAGCCGTAGCACGGGCAATATCGAGCTGCATACGCTCTTCCGCAATCACATCCGCATCAGCGTTAGAATAACTAATCAAATCGATACCGCGCCTATCGCTCATCTTCACTAAGGTATCAGCCTGAGCAAAGGCTTTTGTAATTCTATCAGCATCACCAGATTCGATAGCGTCATTAAGCGTCTGCGTAATACTCTTCGCCTCAACAGTATCATACTGAACTTCCGCCATCTGTTCACCATATCGTTTCGCCTTCTCGGCAGCACGAATTTTTCTACGGCTACCAGACGTAGGAACAACTGCATCTTCAACTTCTTGGCCACGCGCCAAATCACGCGCCTGCGTAGCACGATCGCCAGTCACGCGGTTGCGTTCCTTCAAAGCAGCTGTTACGCCAGCCATACCCGCGCCAACTAAGACCGGTACAATCGCCGCACCAGCTGTTGCGCCGACAAGAACGGTGCCACCAGCCACTAAGGCCGCCCTTACAGGCGTCTTACCAAAGAACACCGCTGCGCTTGCTGCCGCACCAATCGCTTCTGGAGGCAAGAACCTACCGAGTGCAGAGTTGGACAAACGATCCGTGATCTTATCCAAAGCATCGCGATGCGCTTCCGTACGAATATTTGAACGTGCCTCACCATTAATGAAGCGGAAGCCATCCATCACGTCCTCGATTGCTTTACCATGTTCCGCACGATCGCGTGCCGCTTCTGCGACAGCCATGTAGTTGTCCGCCATCAAAGCGTCTGGATTACCGCCAGCCTGTGCTAATTCCTGATTCAAAGTCGAGATAGCATCGCGGAAGGCATTTTTATCGCCTGTACGTGCATATTCCGCAATTGCATCGTGCATTGTAATGGTCGCTTTGCCTTCAGCGCTATCATTATCCACCCTATCTTCATGGCGATTTCCATCAGCGTCAACCCAATAATGCGTTACAACGGTTTCACCATTATCATCTTTGCTAAGGCCATAGGTATCCATTTTTTCGCCAGCGTCGCCATGAATCATTTCTTCTTCAAGACCGCGTACATGTGCCTGAACAAATGTTTCAAGACCAGCTTTCGTTGACCAATCTTGTTCAGTAAGCTCGCCAGAAGTACCTCTTTGTTTGTCAAGAATCATCTCATAAGCTTGCTTCTCATAATGTTTAATCGTCGCTTCCCTAAACATCGTGCCGAATACCACACGATAAATCAAGCCACGATCAACCTTATTTTTCTCAAGCATATGCTCCGCAATGTCATGTGCGGCATCACGCGCATCTTTCTCGCGATTCAAGGCGACCGCTACCAGCGGATCTTCGACTTCTCTTGGGCCACTTTCTTCTTCACCTTCATCTTCACCAGTGCCACGACGATTATACTCATCAATCAAGCGCTGTAATTCTTCATTAGACATCTTCAGAATGTCAGCTGGCGTATAACGGCCATCCAACCAATCTTGGAAATCTTCGCCACCAATAATGCCCAATAGGCGCTCACGTTCTGCCTTTTCCTTATCTTCCTCGTCTTCAGTTTTATCCTTCAAAGAATCAAGGTATTCTTGATAAACCTTCTCAAGTTCTTCGTCGGACATAGCCTCTAATTGAGCTGGCGTATAACGGCCATCCAACCAATCCTGCGCCGCTTCTCCACCAAGCACACCAAGTGCTACTTCGCGATCAAACTCTGCGCTTTCCTCAGTTTCATGGTCAGAATCTTCATCTTCGCCAGACTCTTCATCGGTAGCTTCGCCGTCGTCTTCGACATCATATTCTTCACCGTCAGTTTCATCGCCGGCATCATCGCCAGTATCTTCGCCAGAATCGTCATCATCGGAATCGCCACCTTCTTCTGAGCCCTCTTCTAGTAAGCCAATCCGGCGTGCCCAATCCTCAGTCTTTTCACCAGGATTACGTGGATGCTCGCGGACAAACTTTCTCTTCTCTTCATCAGTCATCTCCGCCCATTGTTCACGGATAGATTTTTCATGAGTATCTTCCCCCTCAGGTGCAGTTTCATCATCACCCTTCATAAAGTCTTCAAATGAAGGAATGCCAACGCGCGCATACCATTCTTCGTTAGTTTCATCAGACTCATCTGGATGGCCCGCTTCTTTGCCGCGCAAACGTGGAAATTCTTCGGATTTCTCGCGAACTAATCTTTCCCAAGCCGAACGGCGACTATATGTTGCATTATCTTCACCTTTTTGTTTTGGATGATAGTCAACGTGATAAGAGGTCTGCGCACGTTCACTTTCGCCCTCAAGAGGCGTACCATTTTCAAGATTATCTAAGAGAGGATCTTTATCTTCACGCTGTGCCATCGCTTCCATTTTGGCGCGATAAGCATCAGATTCATCTGGAGCGTCGCCAGTATCTTCTTTATGATCAGAAGCGCGGAATGGCGGCCAATCCTGCTCCCATTGCTGACCTTGCCCATCATTTTGGGCTTCGGCATTTGAATGTTTTTCTTCACTCATTGCTTAATTTCTCCAGATTACTCTGCGACCGCAGCTTCCTCGCGCATCTTATCTACGTCTACGTTCGGGTTTCCACCAAGATAAAGCAACCTAAATTGCAACATCGTTTCAAGTGCCACACGCTCCAAATCAACGCCGCTATTGCGCATGAATTCTGCTATCTGATCATCGGTAAAATTTTCGTCGTCAATCTTATCGGCTAATTCAATTGCCTTATCTTCAGGCAAAGCATTAATCGAAGCGCGATCAATTTGATCAAGCAAACGCTCCATCATATCCATCTTTAATTGCTTTCGAACGTCGCCTTCAACGCCTAACCCTTTTTCATCGATAAGTTGATCGACAAACTGTTCAACATTTTCCATAAAAATATTTGACCTCTCTTGTATATATTTATCCTTATGTTAATCATATCACATTACGCTCATGCATAAAAAACTTCTCTACTCCCTTTTTCAAAAAATTTTTCATTATTTTTGCTTTCTGCATCGACCATTCTATAACGACGTATACTACAAGGAGTAGAATGGCCGATATCAAGAAAAAATGTTATAATAATTAAAATGAAAATTTTGGGGATCGAAAGTTCTTGCGACGAAACTGCCGCCGCCATTGTTGAAGATGGCGCTCATATTTTGTCGAATGTCGTCGTTTCCCAAATCGACATCCATGCTGAATATGGCGGAGTTATCCCTGAAATAGCTGCCCGTTCCCATATTGAAGCCATTAATCCTGTTCTTAATAAAGCCTTTCGAGACGCAAATCTCACTATTGACGACATTGATGCTATAGCTGTCACCCATACCCCTGGACTTGTCGGTTCCCTTCTAGCTGGCACACTTGCTGCCCGCACTCTTGCCGTACTCCATGACAAACCTTTTTATCCAACCCATCACCTCAAATCTCATATCTATGCCAACTGGCTTAGTGGTTATAAACCAGAATTTCCGCTCTTAGCTGCCGTTATTTCTGGCGGTCATACTCAAATAATTTACATGGAACGTCACGATCATTTCGAAATTATCGGTACTACCCGCGACGATGCTATTGGCGAATGTTTTGATAAAGTCGCAAAAATCCTTGGCCTTCCCTATCCAGGCGGTCCAGCTATTTCCAATGCAGCCAAAAATGGCAACCCATCAAAATATCACCTCCCCATCCCTAAAGTAGACGGTCTCGATTTTTCTTTTAGCGGCCTTAAAACCGCTGTACTTCGTGCAGTCCAAAAAGAACTTAATCTTCCAATCACAACCCCATCTTACGAACTTCAAAAACTACTCAGTGCGCAGCAAATTGCAGATTTCGCGGCCAGCTTCCAGGTAACCGCTGTAGATATTCTCGTTAAAAAACTCAAAATCGCCGCCGAAACTCACCCGGCAAAATCAATTCTCTTAGCTGGCGGTGTCAGCGCTAACCAACTCTTGCGCGATGAAATTACGAATCATTTCAGCAAAACCCATCAAGTTTTCTTCCCAGAACCAAAATTTAGCACCGACAATGGCGCCATGGTTGCCTCCGCCGCTTACTTTTCTATTGAGGCCGGCGAACAATCCACCGATCCATATCGGCTCGACATTTCACCACGTTCTGTAATCCGTTAAAATTGTTCAGCAAGTTTAAAAACTTAGCTCAACGCGATATAATAGAACTAATGATTTTAAGTGAGTTAAACTTGGCCGTGCGCGAAAAGCTCGCTAAGTATTCCAATACTGACGCGAACGATTGGTTTTTGTGTCTCAAAGCCCGCTACGGCATGGCGACCGTCTTTAAATCCATTCGTAACACCATGGGGCCAGGCGAAGTCATCACTACTCCCTATACCTGCATTACCTCTGTAAATCCAATCTTAGCTGCCGAGCTTAAACCGGTTTACGCCGACATCTCCCCTACTACTCTATCCATCACCGAACCAAGCAAACTTGTGCGCAAGCATACGCGTGCTATTGTCGTTCAACACACGCTCGGCATTATTAATCCAGAAATTCAATCTATTGCCAAAATCTGTAAAGATGAAGAGCTAATTCTCGTCGAGGATTCCGCCCATTGCCTCGCCCGTATGGCCTTAGACAACAAGGGTCGCCCTCTCGCTGACATCTCCGTACACTCTTTCGGCGTTGAAAAAGTCCTCCAAAATACCAAATTCGGCGGCGCCATCTACGTCAATCCACGTCTCAAAAAGACAAATCCGAAGCTCTACGAAAAAATCACCCATGATCTTATTGAACTTCCGGAACCACCGCGCTCTCTAGATTTAAAAATTCGCGCTTATCGCGCCGAAAATGCCGTTCTTCAACGCATACCAAACGCTATGAAAAATGGTTTCCGTAATCTGCTACTCAAAACCAATACTTTCGAGCCAGCCGTCACACCGCAAGAACAAAACGCCACTCAAGCCCCAGAGTACGCAATTACAGATTATGTCTGCGATATAATTCTCAAAAATATCACTTCCCTACCTCAAGATTATCGTCGCCGCGACCAAAATGTCGAAGTTTACCAAAAATACCTCAGCAGCGCGAACTATTTCCACGTAATATCCGACAAGAAAGAACCACTTTTGGCCTTCCCTGTCGTATTTGAAGATTCCCATCGAGCTACAGAAGCATATAATGCCTTAGCATCCTCTGGATATTTCATCCGTCGTTGGTATTCCCCGCTACTCTATCCTGGACCAGTCGATAATCGCATCTATTTCTATAACCCAAAAATGGCACCCGTCGCAGAAGCCATGCACTCACGCGTAATCTGCCTACCGACCAATCTCAGCATTACGGAAACTAAAAAAATCATCAATATTCTATATCCTGTGCAAAACCATGTGGAAAACTACCACAGAACTGTGGAAAACTCCCTTGACAAGGCCAAAAAACCAAAAAAATAACCCGAAAAAATCCACAAAACGCATAAAATGCCGCAAAAAAGCGACATTTTTTGATAAATTGCCGTGAAGAAACGCAAAAAAATACAAATTTCACATATTTTGCGGACCCAAAAGAAAACAATTTATTTAAAAAAATCACTGTCAAGTATTGACACGATCTTAAAAAAACAAAAAAATTAAAAATTATGCCTTTTTATCAAACTGATCGAGGTCGAAAAGCGGCCGCTTCCCTTCATCCATCACTTTTTGGGCTTTTTTAAGAAGTTTTTGCAGCCCATATTCACTATTAGCGGATCCGATATGAACAGTCTTTACAACTTCCCCGTTCTGCTTCCAGCAAACCTGCACACCAGTCGCGCCGCTACCAGTCTTAAATTTACGGATAAAAGCCATACTTAACTACCATTATCCACATTTTGATCAAAAAACCAAATCTAAACCCTTAATTATATCTGTTTCTTTACATCCTCTTGCGTTGGCATCCCGGACTATGATACAATCGAGTTAACAAACGAAGTAATTGCGTTTGGGACGTAGTACGTAAGGTGTGACGAACAATTAGAAAACAATTATTGGATACCGTCAATTTCCACGTGAAATTTTGACGGCCTTTTTGCTATTTCACGTGGAAAATCGAAAAAATCAAAAAACCATTAAATCATGCTTGACATAAAGAGGTAAAAACACCGAATAACATGGTATAATAAATACATGAAATTTAGTAAAACCTACGAGCCTAACCAATACGAGCCAGACGTATACGCGTTATGGGAAAAATCGGGCGCATTCAAGCCATTAGATGATAAGGAAAAGAATCCTTATACGATCGTAATGCCACCACCGAATGCTAACGGGAATCTCCATATTGGACACGGCCTAACTATAGCATTACAAGATATCTTAATTCGTTATCATCGCATGAAAGGCGAGAATGCATGGTATATACCAGGCGCCGATCATGCCGGCTTCGAAACATGGGTCGTTTACGAACGCAAACTAGAAGCAGAAGGGAAGACCCGCTTCGATTACAGTCGAGACGACCTCTATAACCAAGTTTGGAGCTTCGTCTATGAGCAACGTGGCAACATGGAACTACAAATCCGTGCCCTCGGCGCATCTTGCGATTGGAGCAGCCTTACCTTCACCCTTGATCCAAAGGTCATTGATACAGTTTATGGCACCTTTAAGAAGCTCTGGGATGACAAGCTCATCTATAGGGGTGAAAAACTCGTTAATTACTGCACAAAACATCAAACTGCATTTGCCGACATAGAAGTTACACACAAAGAAGAGCAGGGTAAGCTCTGGCGCATTGCCTATCCTCTCGTTGAAGCAAAAAATGGTATTAGTGAACTCGTCGTATCTACCACCCGTCCAGAAACCCTTCTTGGCGATACGGCAGTAGCGGTAAATCCAAACGATAAACGCTACAAAGATCTCGTAGGTTCTCTTGTAAAACTCCCACTAACAGATAGGGAAATCCCAGTTATCGCCGACGAACACGCCGATATGGAATACGGCACCGGTGTTGTAAAAATTACACCAGCACACGATCAAGACGATTTTGAAGTTGGTCAACGTCACAACCTTCCAATGATTACCGTCATCGGTTACGACGGCAAAATGAACAAAAACGCCGGCTTCAACTACGAAGGACTCACTACAAAACAAGCCAGGATTAAGGTTCTCGAGGCACTCAAAACTAACGACCTCCTAAGAGGAGAAGAGAATATCACTCACTCCGTCGGTCACTGCTACAAGTGCGATACGGTTATCGAGCCTCTCTTAAAAGAGCAGTGGTTCGTCGATGTTAAACCGCTTGCCGAACGCGCCATCAAGGTTCTCGAAGAAGGAAAGATTAAATTCCACCCAGCCAGCAAGAAGCAAGTACTTATTAACTACCTCAGTAAAATCAAAGACTGGAACATTTCTCGTCAAATTCCTTGGGGCATCCCAATTCCTGCTTTTGTCAATATCCACGATCCAAAAGATTGGATTTATGACACCCGCGTAGCCGAACCAACTATAGAGGTAGACGGCAAAACTTATCGCCGCGATAATGATACCTTTGATACTTGGTTCAGCTCGGGTCAATGGCCATACATCACCACTAGCGACCGACCAGATCATTATCCAACTTCCGTCATGGAAACTGGCGCCGACCTCTTATTCCAATGGGTTGGGCGCATGATTATGCTTGGTCTCTATGTCACTGACGACATTCCATTCAAGGATGTCTACATGCACGGTATGGTTCTCGACGAAAAAGGCCAAAAGATGTCCAAGTCCAAAGGTAACGTCATCAATCCAATCGAAATCGTTGCTAAATATGGTTCAGATGCACTTCGTCTTGGCCTCATCGCTAGCCGTTCTGCCGGTATTAACCAAGCATTCAGTACTAGTAAGGTAATGGCCAGCCGTAATCTCTGTAACAAGGTCTGGAACATTTCTCGCCTCGTTCAAGATATCGTCGAAAATAACCCAACTAAAGACAACGATATCGCTTGCAAAAACTTCGGTGAAGATTGGATTCTTTATCAAATCAACAAAACAAGCAAAGAGCTCCAGAAACTCCTCGATCATTATCGTTTCGCCGAAGCTGGCGACTTAATCTACGATCTCATCTGGAACAAATATGCCGACTGGTTCATCGAAGCAGAGAAACTCTGGAAAAATACCAACCTTCTCAAGTCTACTCTTGAGCAAATCCTTAAGATGCTTCACCCATTTGCTCCGTTTGTCACTGAGACTATCTGGCAAACGCTCGACTGGACCGAAGGCATGCTTATCTCGCAAGAGTGGCCAACTCCTTATGAGTTCAACCAACAAAAAGTTGACGATTTCTCCGAACTTATCGAGATTATCATCAACATTCGCAGCCACTATCAGAGCATCCCAGGCTCAGGCAGCTATCCAATCGCCTTCCACGACGATCCTCTAATGTATGACAACCAGCTCCTTATTCAGCATCTTACCAAAGCTCCGTGTGTGCCAAAGATAAATGCCGAAGACGCCGCTGGTCTCCATCTCGCTGTTCATAATCACAACATCTACATCCAGATTCCAAAGGACATCCACGAAAAGTACAAACACAACCTCGAAGATCGCGTCCTCAAGATGAACCAAGAGATTCTCACCCTTGAAAAACGCCTCGACAGTCCAAACTATGTGACTAAAGCTCCAAAAGAGCTTGTGGAGGAAACTCGCAAAACCCTCCTCGAGAAACGCGAACTTCTCAAGAAGATGAAAGCTGAACTCGAGCATATCTAATCAAGAAGCCGCCCACTCGGGCGGTTTTTGGTGCCATCTTGACTTTTCATCACGTTTATGCTATACTCATCTTATAGCTAATCAAAAACAAACACAAAACATGCGAGATCACGAACAACCTAAACCAACCACCTCTGAACAATCTTCTGAGTGGGATTTAAAGGGCCCACGTTTTCCAGAAGATCCTGTCCAGTACACCGAGGCCGAGCTCAAAGCCGACCCCGCCAAACGCTACCATGTAAACCCCGAATATTTCCCATTATTCTCGCAGCAATCTGAACTTGGCCCAAATTGGGGTGACAAAGCCAGAACTCTCCCACTAGACGAAACCATGGGCCGCTTTGTTGGCGCCACCGCCGATACAATCGCCGTCATCGCCGGCGAAGACGAGGGCTTTCGCAGCGAAAAAATCCCAGCCGCCGACCATGTTATCTACCTAGACAAATCCGCTCGCCCAGTCAGCTGGCTTGTCAACACTTTCTGGGACGCTTTCTCAGATAAACAACGCCCAAAACACTCTTATCTCGCCATCGACCGAAAAGAATGGTTCGCTCGCACCGATACTCCAATCGAAGCCAACGAATACATTCGTGATTCCGATGGTTCATCGCGCGTCGCTACTTTCGGCGATTTCAAAAAGGAAAATGTCACCCGCGAGGATCTCGCCCGTATCCGTGCCCTCTACATTCCAGGCGGCATTGAAACAGAAGATGTCGAAGAAATCATGAGTACCCCAACCGGTCTTGAGGGCAAAAACATCACCATCGTCGACGAAGTCTCACGTAGTGGCTCCACTCTCGCCATCGCCAAATATCTCGTTTCACAAGCTATTCCAGAAGCTGCCAGCGTCAATGGTTACACATTCTGGGATGCCGGCTTCCAAAAACACCCTTATAGCGACGAACACCAGATGCGCGGCGTACCAGTCTGGTATGACGCTCATACCCACGTCGGTCGTGGTATCGGCGACGTAAACGAATCCTTCTTCGCGGAACGTTACGAACAACATCCAACACCAAAAACTCGCGCTCAAAAATTTGGCGCCTTTGTGCTTGGCGAATTCATCAATCTTTCCGAAGAGCCTGGCAATCGCTCCCGTCAGCTTGCGCGCGAAATAAAAACCATGCGTAAAGAGTGGGATGCCGGCCACATCATCATGCCAATGCCATCCCATTACGATGATGAAAAATGGCAAGATCACACTATGGAGCAGGGCGTTCGTTTCGTACCGCCAGATGAGCACAAGCCAGCTCCAAAAAATTCTTACCTCAGCGTTATGGACGACATTCGAAAACGTCCACCCGTGCCGCCCCACTCGGTTTAAGCTCTAAATAAAAGAATAACTCCGCCAGCCACAACAGCTAGCGGAGTTTTTGAATCAGAGACGGCGGAGCCTGTAGGAATACCTCGATGGAATCGAGGTGCGGTTCATGATCATACATCTTGATTTCAATCTGACGATACTCTCCCAGAGGAGAGCCCAAAATGCATCCATACAGCCAATGCTGTCTCGTACCAAGGTGCACGTTTCGCGTCACACGAAACGTAATTTCAGTTGTGTCACCCTGTTCGTTCTTAACGACAATCTTCTTCTCAGATCCAATATCGGCACCATCCAAGGCACCACGATCGGCATCCAAGAAATCGTAGCGTTTCTTCTTAAGTTCTTTGTCATCAAAAACAAACTTCGCCATCTTTTTCACCCCCTTCGAAAAAAGATTAGGCAACGATTGGCATTATATCATACTTTTGTAGAAATGTCAATAACGCTTATCTTAGAAAGCTAATTTTTCACAGATGGCTTTAAATTCATCCTCACGGAGCGATAGGGTTTTGCCATACTCCCAAGTCTCATCGATTGGAGTCAAATGCACGTGGGCATGCGGAACATCCGTCCCCACTACCTTCATCACGACTCGACGACCAGTTACTTCCTCCATGTGCTTTGCTATCTTCTTAACAGATGCCCATAGAGCATTCCAATCATCATCATCGAGGTCATAAATCTTATCCACTTCAACTTTTGGTACTACCAAAGTGTGGCCTTTTACCTCAGGATTAATATCTAAAAATGCAAAAGTTTTTTCGTCTTCATAAATCTTATAGCAGGGAATTTCGCCATTGATAATCTTCGTAAAAATACTCGCCATAACAACTCCTTTTTCTCTATTATACAAAAGCTGCATGCTAAACTAAAACCATGAAAGCGCTCGTCTTAGCTGACCGTAGACCCAAAATCGACCTCATCCAAACTATTCGCGACGAAAACATCGAAATTGTTATTTCCCTCGGCGATTTTGCTAGGGAAGACCTCTTGCCACTCGAGCAAATCAAACATATCCCCAAAATCGGCGTTTACGGCAATCACGACAGTGGTAACTACATGGAAGAGATCGGCATCATTAATCTACATGCTGCCACTTGGCAATATAGCAATAAATCATTTGCCGGTCTCCAGGGATGCGTTCGTTACAAGCAGAATCCCGCCGCTATCATGTACACACAAGAAGAAGTTTGGCAAATTCTTGCTAATTATCCGCAAGTTGACGTTTTTATCACCCACTGTCCACCGCGTGGCATCAACGATGAACCAGAAGTGTCTCATCAAGGCTTTGACGCGCTCCTTGATTATATCGACAAAAAACCGCCACAAGTTCTATTGCACGGTCACACTTATCCAGAAGAAGACACCATGATTCGCCAGCACGGCTCCACTCGTATCGAATACGTATCTGGATATAAAATCATCGAGCTATAAAAATAGGCCAAAGGCCTATCCATGAACTTCGTTCATGGCGGAAGCGCCTTTCGCGTAGAGAAATTAGAGGCTTCCGTTTTTCGCAAGAAAAAATAGGCCAAAGGCCTATCCATGAACTTCGTTCATGGCGGAAGCGAGAGGATTCGAACCTCCGAGACCTTTCGGCCCACACGATTTCGAGTCGTGCGCCTTCAACCACTCGGCCACGCTTCCACGTACCATTTTA
>JAEEGL013212823.1_pt1 | contig 31518 bp, 30 predicted proteins | sample 9134231 | NCBI WGS metagenome assembly JAEEGL01 (sample SAMN16246548, study PRJNA631951) | gut metagenome | biome: gut microbiome; feature: rumen; material: fiber-attached | host: Bos | place: Iran: Karaj | collected 2018-10 | reverse complement strand
TATGACAGTCTATTGTCTTTTAGAAGTATGAGAAGTTTTACCTTCTTCTCGATTTCAATGTTTTCCATGGTTGCCCCATATATGGTGTACCTGTTGTCATTCGGATTCTGTTAAAACTGTGTCATTTTCGGGTGCAGATCAGAACTTAAATTTTTATAAAATTATAGCGGAAGAAATCAGAAAAACAGAACATACCGTATAATACAATATCCATTCTGAGAGGATTCATGGATTTGAAGCAAAGCGAGAGTTCTAGCAGAGTAATACTTCAAATTTACATACCATTGTATTTTTCATTTGTTTATACTATAATTATTCAAATATTGAACAATTAATCTTATAACTTGTTTCGGCAGTATCTGACAATGATTGTTCTAAAGTATGTGTTTGTTTGGTTTATTATTGTTTAAATGAAAAAATTATCTGTTATCATTCCAGTCTATAACGAAGAAATGAATGTTGCTCTCATGCATCAAGCTCTTATTGCTGTCGCAGATATACTTACAAATTATGATTTTGAGTTTATTTTTGTAAACGACGGTAGCAAAGATAATTCATGGGACGCTATAAAAAAGGAAGCACAAAATGACAACCGAATTATTGCAATAGATTTCAGCCGTAATTTTGGCAAAGAGCTTGCACTTACGGCCGGAGTCCAAAATTGTACCGGAGATGCAGCAATATTCCTTGATGCGGATTTGCAACATCCCCCTGCCCTAATACCTGATTTTGTAAAAAAATGGGAACAAGGTGCAGAAGTCGTCGCGGGAATCCGTAAAACAACAGAAAAAAAATCTTTCATAAAAGACGCAGGTTCAAAATTCTTTTATGCTCTTATGAGACGTTTCTCACGCAATGTTATTACACGAAACTCAACAGATTTTAAACTTATCGATAGAAAAGTAATAAATGAGCTTGTCCGTTTTACAGAACACAATCGTCTGTTCCGAGGTCTTATTGAATGGATGGGATTCAAAACTGAAACAATAGAATTTGTTGCACCTGAACGTGTAAATGGAGCTGCTACATATTCATTGAGAAAACTTTTCAATCTTGCGATCAACAGCCTTACAAGTTTTTCGTTATTTCCATTGAAGCTTGCGGGATATCTTGGAGTGCTTATCACGATGGTTTCATTTGTACTTCTATGTGTCATGCTCGTTTTTAAATTCATATTAAATTCAGCTATATTTAGTTCAATTTCTTATGTTATAGTAACAAATACATTTGTTCTGGGAATTGTGCTTATGGCACTTGGAATAATGGCTTTGTATATTGGTCAGATACATGCTGAGGTAATTGGAAGACCGCTGTATGTAATACGTGAAAAACTAGGAAGTTAAAAATGTTGGATAAAGAATCGAGATATGAATATTTAGATAGTGCGAAAGGAATTGCCTCTATTATTGTAGTTTTGTCACACATACCTGTTCGTGAGATAAATGATTTTAAATTTTTAAAAAATGGATTAGATTTGATATTCGCAACTTTACATAATCCTACATTTTACTTTATATCAGGTTTTCTGTTTAAAGAATCACTAAAAAAATATGACATAAAGTTTTTATTCAAAAGCAAATTATTAGACACGATGGTAGTTTTCTCTATATGGAGTGTTATTATATTCTGTTTCTATTATGTATCTTATGGTTGGATTAGGGCTTTGCTTTGGAAGGCTGCCAATACTATGTGGTTCTTTATACCTTTATATATAGCATACATGGGAATACTCCTTTATGAAAAAAAAATATTTTTTATAAAAAAAGCTTTGATAACTATATTATGGTTTGGAGTATTTTGTGTAATGGTTTTCGTTTGGACTGTACCTGCTAAAATCTTGTTATATTCTTTTATTGTTTGGATTGGATTTAATACTAATTTTATATCACCTAAGTTTCTAGGCTATGAAATCATGCTGTATTTAATTTTTATCGTTATTTTAATATTAAGTAACAGATTTTATCCTTCAGAATTTGTTTCAAAACCAGGAATTCACAATCTAGTATTTTTATCTTTGACTTTGTTGAGTTGTCGTATATTACCAGAAATAATGATTATTATGGATAAATACAGGTGTAGAACATTAAGTTATATTGGGAAACATTCTTTATATATTTATATTCTTCATAATTTTTTTACCATAGTTTATAACCAGCAACAAAACTATCATTGGTATATCGCTTTAGTATGTTTCATATGCTGTATTACGATTCCAATTCTTTTAACTGATTTTTTTAATAAATATAACAATTTATTTAGGATTCTTTTCAAACCGAGTCTACTTTTAAACCATACTGATTCAATTCTTAATGATTCATAAACTTGCAAGATACCGCGGACTACTTAATACAGGATATTTTATTATTTCTAAATTTGTATTATATTCAGCTATGGAGAAATAAATATGGAATACGCTAAAGAATTGGCAATAATTATAAATTCGTGGGATGGTTCTCAAGAATTGTGGAATCCGATGGAAGAATGTTTAAAACTTAATTGGAAAGATTGTCCATTTCAATTGTTTTTGACTACACAAGATTCAAAACCTGACTATGATACAAACTTTAAAATTATTAGCATACCCGATGGAAATAAACGGCCTATTTTTAAGCTTAACGAAGCAATAAAAAAAATTGACACAAAATATATTTGTCTTATTTGTGATCATTTTTTCTTTATGAGTAATGTTAATACTCTTGGGCTATACTCTGTTATTGATTATATGAATGAAAATTCTGTTGATCTTATTAAATTATTATATTCAAAAACAAGAAAAATTACACTATGTGATTATTCTAAAAATTTTATTATTTCTACAGCAATACCATGTATTTATAATAGAAATTTTCTCATTAAACTATTAGATAATTGTAACCAGAATGCAAATATAAGAACTTTTGAAATTCAGGGAACAAATTATTTAAAAAATAATATGAATCTAGGTTTGATAAAAAATTATTATACATCATGTATAAAACTTGATCACGCAGTTTTAGAAGGTTTCTGGAGAACAAAACCTTATCGGTATTGTAAAAAAAATAATATCACAATAACTTTTTCAACATATAAACATCCTACTATATTGCATAGTATTTATGCAGTTATAAAGGCTTCATTATTTAATTTGATTAATATCTTTTTTCCAAAAATATATAATATTTATTCTAATAAAGTATACAGATAGATTAATTAAAAAGGTACTTCTCTGATAAAATGAATAAAAAGTATAAAGAATGTCGAAACTAGATATTTGGTAATTATGATTTTCCCAATTACAAAGATATTTTTAATGTATTATTCAAAGATTGATATATCTATATGACTAATCGTGGTGCAAGAACTGTAAAAAATTTTATATCTTCGCTTTTAATTCAGTTTACTAGTATGTTTTTGGGTTTTGTGACTAGAAGTTTGCTTGTCACAAAGCTTGGTGTTGAATATATGGGGCTTAATGCATTAATAATCAATATGTTAAATACCCTGAATTTAGCTGAATTAGGATTTGATACTATTTTTTTATATACCCTTTATAAACCATTTGCAGAACATAATATAGAAAAAATAAATGCAATACTTAAGTTTTTTAGAAAAGTATACTTCTTGATAGGTTCTATTATACTTGTTATCGGTTTAATTCTTTCATTCTTTCTTAAGCATTTCATTTCAGGTGATATTCCTTCTGATATTAATATCTATATCATATATTACATTTATCTATCTAATACTGTTATTGATTATTTTTGTTTTGCTTATAAAAAATGTATATTAAGAGTTGCTCAGAGATTGGATGTTATAAACATAATAAATATATTATTTCTTTTGATTTTATATGCAATTCAAATATATGCATTATATAAAATTAAAAATTATTATCTTTTTGTTGCGATATTACCTGTTATAGGATTTTTGACTAATCTAGTTTATTCATTATACATAGACAAATATTATCCACAATATAAATGTAAAGGTAGATTATCGAAAGAGTTTTATAAGGATTTTTTTAGTAAGCTTTATGCTATTGCCTTCGTAAAGTTTAGGACTGCGAGCCGTTCTTATATAGATACTGTTATTCTTTCTGCGTTTTTAGGGCTTGTTGTAACTGCAAAATATACAGCATATCAATCTGTAATTCAAGTAGCAATTATATTATCTGTTTGGCTTGTTATACCATCCCTCAAAGACAGTATAGGCAACTATTTTGTTAATGCAACAGCAGAAGGAAAAGTTGTTGTATATAATACTTTTACCTTTATTGTTTATTGGATAGCATCATGGTGTTCAATTTGTATCATTTGTCTTTGTCAGGATTTTATTACATTATGGGTTGGCTCTGAAATGTTGGAACATGGCTTTATAACATTAGCATTTGCTTTTTTATGTTTTATCCAAGCAATGGCGGCTGTTCCTGAATGCATAAAAGAGATAACAGGTGTTCAATGGCAAAATCGATACTGTCCTGTTTTTGAAATGATATTTAATATTGCTCTTGATTTAATTTTAGTAAAGGAATTTGGAATTCTTGGAGTTGTTATTGCTACAGCATTATGTATCGGATTAATAACTTTGCCGAGCGATACTTATGTAGTTTTTAAGTATTGTTTTAATAAATCTTGTATAAAGCATATAATACTATTATTAGGATATACATTTGCAACTATTGTGATATGTATTGTCTGTAACTGTTTATGTTCTTTTATTGTATTTAATAGTCTGTTTTTGCAATTGTTGATTAAACTTTTATTCTGCATTATCATTCCAAATATTATGTTGTTTTTATTTTTTTGCAAAACATCAATATTCAAGAATAGTGTTAAAACCGTTTTTGCAAGTATTATAGGAAAATAGAATAGCAAAATCCTTAACATAATTGACCTATATACTCATACAAATATATTATTTAATATGGAAATATTACAAATGAGACAAATTATATATTTTTTATTTGAACGCATACCTTTATTAGAGACATTGTTCAGATGTACAGTAGACAGATTTCCTGCATTAAAAAAGATTGCCAAAAATGCATATAAAAAAAAGCCCAAACCTAAAATAAAAAATGGTCAGTGGGAATGTTTTAAAAATGGAATTAATTCTATAGGTATACAAAAAGGTGATATAGTATTAATACATTCCAGTATGATTGATCTTGCTACGATGGGGGTGTCTGAAAAAACAATAATAGACTTTTTTATAGATCTTGTTGGAAGTACAGGAACAATTGTGTTCCCAACATTTCCTTTTTATTCTATTATGAAAAAAAATGGGAAACAATATGATGGTATCTCTTACTATTATTATGATCCGAAAAAAACTAAACCATGGACAGGCTTATTACCTGCAATTTTTTTGACATATCCTAATGTAAAAAGAAGTCTTTTCCCTCATAATACACTTGCAGCATTAGGTGCCGATGCTGATGAAATGATGAAAGATACATTAAAAAGCGTTTATTCTCAGGATCAATATTCACCATGGCAATATCTTATAGATCATAATGCTAAAATTCTTTACTTGGGCCTAAAAAAACATGAAGGGTGTACAATAGTTCATTATCCGGAAGATTTTTTAGGAGAACAATATCCAGTAAAAGATTTTTTTGTAAAAGAAGATTATGTAATAAAAACTCCTGATGGAGAAATAGTCAAAGAAATACGAACCAGAGATGAAAAATGGTATAAATATTATAAAATGTTTTATATAGGTTATTGGATGAAAAAGAATGGTTATTTAAAAGAAATGGATTTTGATGGTATTCATGTTGGTTATTCAGATAATATAAAAGAAATGACAGATGATTTAGTATTGTTAGCCAAGAAGGGAAAATTGCTTTTTAATATTCCGTTTAAATATAGAAAAAAAAATGAAACAAATAATGGATAAATATGAAAAGATATATTGATACGAATAAATGCGATGGATGCAACGGAAACTTTTTATGTGTAAATGATTGTGTTACATCTTTTTTGGAAATATATGAAGACGAGACTGAAAAAAATGTTAGATTTAAAATTAGAGGCTACTGTATTGATTGTGGGCACTGTAATGCTATTTGTCCAAATGGTGCAATAATAACTGAAAATGACTCTCTTACAATCGACGATAATCTCTTAAAATTATTTTCCATGAAGAGAACTATAAGAAATTATAATAAGAGTAATGAAATTAAGAAATCTGAATTAGAGCTTATTATTCGTGCCGGTCAAAGTTCTCCAACAGAAAAAAATCGAGGAACAATACGAATTTGTTTTGTAAAAGAAAATCTTAACAAAATTTTTCTTATCGCGATTGAAACCTTAAAGACTCATGTTGAGAAAATAGGACCTATACACCCACAGTATCAATATATTATGAATTTATATGCATCTAAAGAACCTATATTCTGGGGAGCTGAGTATGCTGTTGTAATAATAGGAAAACCAGACTTTGCTGTGGATGCAGCAATTGCTGCGGAAAGAATGCAATTAGAGGCTTATGTACACGAAATTGCAAGCGGTTATAACGGAAATTTAAAATTTGCTATAAATAATAATGAAACCCTAAAAGAAATAATAGGAATAAAAAATCAAGAAGAAGCTCTGGTATGTTTTGTTATGGGTAATACTGATATAAGATACCATAATCCATATATTAGTGAAAAGAAAAAAATTATATTCTTATGAGATAAATTAAAATGCAACAATATTCAGAATATTATATTTCGGAAAAAATTGGAGTTAAAAAACCTATATTGTTAATTGATGATTTAACAATTGATGAATCCAAGGCTGTAAGTAAATGCATTTTAGGGGCTGAATATCCTTTTTGGAATTGCCATTTTATTGGTAATCCAGTGATGCCTGGTACATATATGTTGGAAATGATTGCACAATCTGCTGCTTTTTTTGAAATGGAAATTACAGGTTGTTCTAAAGTACCAATAATAATTTCAATAACAAATGTACGTTTTTTAAGGGAAGTAAAACCAGGACAGACAGTTGAAGCGGAAATAATTTTAAAAAAAATTTCTGGTAAATATTATACTATTAATGGAAAAATGAATTATGCAGGTAAATGTGCATGTAAGGCAGAAATGGTACACTATATAAAAGAATAAAAATCCAATATACGATAGGATTGTGTATTACATTTTTACAGAGTAATTGATGGAGGAAAATTATTATGGATGAAATCAATCAAGACAAACCGTTTTCTTTGAATGCACAGGAGCTTCAAGCGTATCAGCCCAATCGATATCCATTCTTGATGATTGATAGAGTTACTGAAGTCCTGCCAGGAAAATATGCAAAAGGCTATAAAAACTTGACCAACAATGAGTGGTATTTTCCAGTACACTTTTCTGGCAATCCTAATATGCCAGGTTGCTTACAAGTTGAGGCAATGTCGCAGATGTTAACAGTGGCCATCACTACTTGTGAGGGAATGAAGGGGAAAATTGCTCATGGATACAAAGTTAACGTCACATTCCATGAAGAAGTACATCCTGGAGACAGATTAGATATTGAAGCAGAAGTTTTTTCTTTTAAGCGTGGATTATGCAAAGGTCATGTGGTTGCCTCAGTTGAAGGAAAAATGGTTGCAGAAATGGATAATACAATCATTATTCCTGAAATATTTTATCAATTCCGACCAAAACCTATTGAAAAAATTGACGATTAATATATTTTGTTTTTAATTTGAGGTTGGGTGTGAAAAACGTACCAGATATAAAACTTGGCATAGTAGCAGGCTCTACAAATTGGTTACCTTCTGAACTTGTGGAGAATACTAGACAAAAACTTGTAGAAGAATATAAGAAAAAATACGGGTCAATAGAAGTCTATGAATGTCCAATTATTATTACAGACAATGAAATAAATATCAAACGTGCGTTGAAAGACATTATTAAAGCAGAATGCAATGCCTTATGCATTTATTTTGCAAATTATGGTCCAGAATCAGCCGGTACATTGTTAGCGCAGGAGTTTGTTGGACCTGTAATGATATTTGCTGCGGCAGAGGAAGGTGTAGAACCTTTTACAAAGCAAAGAACTGATGGAATGAGTGGTTTTATCAATGCCTGTTATGCATTAAAGCTTAGACAAACTAATGTTTACGTACCGCCCAAACCCATAGGAACAATTAAACAATGTATCGAAATGATATATGGTTTTATTCCAATAGCAAGATCTTTAATTGCTATCCGAAATCTTAAGTTAATTATATTTGGACCTAGACCATCTAGTTATTTAGCATCAAGTGCTCCTAATAATTTACTCTACGACATAGGAGTTGAAATTTCCGAGTATTCAGAACTGGAACTTCTTTATTCTTTCAAAAATCATAGTGGTGACAATAGAATAGAGATGATATCTTCAGAGATGGAAAATGAATTAGATCAGAATAAAACACCAGATATTCTAACTACACTTGCTCAGTATGAGGCGACAGTAGATGATTGGATTAGAAATCATAAGGGGAACAGGAAATATATTGCCATGTCTGGAACCTGTTGGCCTGCTTTCCCTATGAACTTTTGTTTTGTTCCATGTTATGTTAATAGTAGATTAACCGCAAAAGGAATTCCTGTAGCATGCGAAGTAGATGCATACGGAGCTCTTTCTGAATATATTGGACAATGTGTCAGCAATGATGTAGTTACTATTCTGAATATGAACAATAATGTTCCTCAAACCCTATATGAAAAGAAAATAATGGGTAAGGAGTTTAATGGTAACAAATATGAACTTGATGATTTGTTTCTTGGCTACCATTGTGGTGTAACATCAAGTTGCAAGCTTAACTCATCCTCACTTGATTACCATTTCGTTAATCATCAGTTAATTGGTGAAGAACAGTCTAAGGGAACTATTCAGGGAACGATTATAGAATCACCTATAACATTGTTTAGAATACAGGGGACACGAGACGGTATATTACAAGCTTATATAGTTCAAGGGTATGTTCTCCCTGTGGAAATGGACACATACGGAGGAAGAGGAATTATAGCAGTTCATGAATTTGGAAGATTTTTAAGGAATGTGGTGTTGGAAAAACAGTTTCCGAACCATTGTGCTGTTATATTTGGACATTATGGTAAAGAATTGATGAGTGTATTAAAAATGCTTGGAATTAAAAATATAGAATATAACCATCCCAAGGGCATTCCTTACGATGGTGAAAATATTTACCAGAAATGGTAAGAAAAGGAGATTAATAATATGAATAATCAGGAAAAATACAACAATGTATTTATTGAGACTTTTGGTGTTAAAGCAGAACAGTTGACAGGACTAACATATCAAAGTATTCCTGCCTGGGATTCTGTTGGACATATGGGCCTGATCAGTGAACTTGAAGATACTTTTGATATCCAGTTTGAAGCAGATGACATTGTTGACTTTAACAGCTATGAAAAAGGTATCGAGCTTTTAAAAAAATATGATGTAATTATTGGTTGATAAGACTTTTTTGAAAAATAATGACAGATCGAATACTTGAACTTAAAGTTCATGCTAAGCATATTAGAGAGTTTTCACTTAGAATGGCAAACAAATGTGGATTAAATGCTCATCTAGGTGGTGGTTTATCTTTGATTGAGGCAGTAACTGTTTTGTATGGGGCTGTTATGAATAGCGCAAAAGACGGCTTGCCATATTCAAAAAAGGACAAGTTTATTCTAAGTAAAGGTCATGGTGTACTCGGGTTCTATGCAGCTTTGGCAGAATTTGGAATCATTGATAAAACCTTGCTCAACACATTCCTTAAGGATGGATCTGACCTGATTGCACATCCTGTTATGAAACCAGAAATTGGTATTGAGGCTTCTACGGGGGCTCTGGGACAGGGAATTTCAATGGCAGTTGGCCTAGCTTTAGCTGCTAAGAAAAAGGGATATGAATATCAGACTTACGTTATTTGCGGCAATGGTGAGACTAATGAAGGTTCTGTTTGGGAGGCATGTATGTCTGCTGTGAACTTCAGGCTGGATAACTTTACCCTTTTCATTGATAATAATAATATGCAAAGTGATGGTTTCAGTGAAGATGTCATGAATGTTTCAAATAAATATTCTGGAATGTTATCTGCTCTTGGGTTTCAAGTATTTGATATAGACGGAAATGATATAAAAGCTGTTTATGATGCATTCATGACAAGACATAAAACAGGGATTCCTAAAGTTATAGTTGGTAATACAATCAAGGGGAAGGGAATTAGTTTTATGGAAAACAATAATGAATGGCATCACAATCGTCTTACAGAAGAGCAGTTGAATTTGGCGCTGAATGAGTTAGATGTGATACCATGATAGAAATAAAGAAGAGTAAGGCTAAACTGTGGTCTCGTCTTGGTGCAAGAGCAACCTTAGGACAAGCATTACTTGAGGTAGCGAAAGAGAGGAATGACTTTTATGTGATTTCGGCTGATCTTGCTCAGTCCTCTGGATTACAGAGGTTTAAGAATGAATTTCCTGATCGTTTTATCAATGCGGGGATTGCAGAACAGAATATGATTGGACTCGCTGCTGGTTTGGCAAAAGATGGAACTATTGTATTTGCCACTTCTTTTTCTCCGTTTGTTACAATGCGCGCGTGTGAGCAAGTTCGAATGAATATGGGTTACATGCAATTAAATATAAAGACAATAGGACTCGGTAGTGGTCTGATTATGGCTCAACTTGGGAACAGTCATTATGGAATTGAAGATGGAGCTGTGATGAGATCAATTCCGGGAATGACAGTTATTAATCCTGCCGATGGAGTTGAAATAATTAAAACAATAGAAGCTTTGTGTAATTATAATCATCCTGCATATCTCAGACTGACTGGTGGTCCCGGATTGCCTATTGTTTATGAGGAAGAAATTGATTTTCATATTGGAAAAGCTTTAAAGGTCCGGGACGGAAGCGACATTGCTATTATAGCTTGTGGTTCAATGGTTTACTATTCCAAGATAGCAGCCGATATTCTAGCTAAAAAAGGAATTGAATCTACAGTGATTGATATGCATACAATAAAACCACTTGATACAAAATCTATAGATTCTTTGTTAGAACATAAACTAATTGTAACAGTAGAAGAACACTCTGTTATTGGAGGACTTGGAAGCGCAGTTGCAGAATATTTGTGTGCTATAGATGCTCCAAAACAGATTATAATTGGAATAAATGACTTTTTCCCTAAAGCAGGAAGTTATGATTACCTTTTAGAACAGTGCGGATTAACTGCAAAACATATTGCAAGTCGGATTCTTGAGAATTATAATTGATAAACAGTATTAAAAGAGATTCAGAAATAACATTTTATTTTTCTGTATATGAGTATATAGATTCAAATATGTATATTCTTATATGCAAGGATGAAGCCATTGTTGTTGACCCTCATAAAAATGAAGATTTATTAGATTTACTTAAAAGATTTTTCATAAAAAAGGTAAAAATAATACTTACCCATGAACATTCAGATCATATTTCCGGAATATGGTGGTTTTTAGAAAACTTTTATTGCACTTTAATATGTTCTGAAAACTGTGCAAAAAGTATATCTTGTATTAAAAATAGTCGCCCTTTATTTTTAATGAGAGCAATAGCAGACGAAGATATAAAAAATGGTACTAAAAAATTAAAAAAATTTAAGGAAGAGTATATATTAAAATCTTATAAAGCAGATATAACTTTCTCTGATTTTTTTCAATATGATTGGCAAGGTCATAATTTATTTTTAAAAGCAATACCAGGTCATTCTGTCGGTAGTAGTTTAATTATTCTTGATGGAAAATATGCTTTTACAGGAGACTCACTTTTAAAAGATTATCCTGTAATTGTCAGCTTTCCTAACAGCGATAGAATGGCGTTTTTGGAAAAAACCATTAAAATATTTGAAAATGAATTGACTCCTGATATGACAATTTTTCCTGGTCATGGAAAACCTTTTGTCCTTTCTGAACTTATGAATGGGAATAAAATTCATGTCAACACCAGATAAATATGTAAATAAAATTGCAGGATATTAATTGAGATTTCTATTATTTTATGATATTTTACAGATATGATTAATGATATTTTACCTTTAGTTTCTATAATAATAGCTACTTTTAATTCTGGAAAAGTTTTACCGCTTGTACTTGAAGCTATAAAAAGGCAAAGTTATCCCAAGGATAAGATTGAGATACTTGCTGTTGACGGAGGTTCAACCGATAATACAAGAGATATAGCTCAAAAATATGATTGTATTATTTTAGAGAATCCAAAAACAGATGTAGGCACTGCCAAGTTTATAGGTTTTCAAAAAGCCCAAGGTAAATATGTAATTACTATTGATCATGATGAAGTATTAGTAAATCAAGAAAGCATAAAAACAAGAATAGAAGCATTATTGAAACATCCAGAATGTAAAGTAGCATTTTGTAGTGGTACCATAAGACCAGATAAATATCCATTATTGAATCAATATATATCAGATGTTGGAGATCCGTTTACATTTTATATGTATCATGGCCCTTGTGATTATAGATTTATTAAACGTAATTTTACGATACTAATTGAAACTGGATATTATATTAAGGTCGAGTTCAATAAAAATGTTGATAAAATTTTCTTGGAACTTCTTTGTGGCTCAACAATAATCGATAGTGATTATTTTAAATCATTTATGTCTTGGGATTACTCCAAAGATTTTTTTACTTTTGGGCATTTTTTTTATATTATGCTAAATAGTGGTAATAAAACAGTTATCTTTACAAAAAATGATTTTATAGAGCATTATTCGGTTGATTCAATAAAAGCATATCTCCCTAAGTTAAAATGGAGAATAATAAATAATGTTCATTTTCCTGAGAAAGCAAATATAGCGGTCACAGGTCGAGAATCATTGCAAAAAATAAATCCTCTAAAAAAATATTTTTTTATTCCATACTCTTTAACTTTTATATGTCCTTTGGTTGAAGGAATTATTTATGCTATAAAACGGAAAAATATTGTTTATTTAATGCATCCATTATTGTGTATTTATGTTGCAGTTCAAATATTGTGGCAATATCTTAGGAAAATAATTAATAGACCTCCAGCATTTACAAGTTATGATGGTAAAAAGAAATTAGATAGATAATTATGATACCTTTCAACATTCCGCCTCATGCAGGAAAAGAAGAAGAATATATCTCTCAAGTTATTGCAAATCACAAAATATGCGGGGATGGTGAGTTCACCAAAAAGTGTTCTGAATGGATTGAACAAAAATTCAATGCAAAAAAAGTTTTACTTACAACGAGCGGTACTTCTGCTCTTGAGATGGCTGCTATTATGTGTAATATTCAATCTGATGATGAAGTAATTATGCCTAGTTACACATTTTGTTCAACAGCAGATGCTTTTGTTCAGCGTGGTGCAAGAATAGTTTTTGTCGATATTCATCCTAACACAATGAATATTGATGAAAATCTTATAGAAAAGGCTATAACATCAAAAACTAAGGTAATATGTGTTGTGCATTATGCAGGTGTTGCCTGTGAGATGGATATAATTATGGATATTGCTCGCCGTCATAATCTCAAAGTCGTTGAAGATGCTGCACAAGCAGTTATGTCAAAATATAAGGACAAATATTGCGGAACAATCGGAGATTACGGCTGTTACTCTTTTCATGAAACAAAGAATTACAGCATGGGAGAAGGCGGTGCTATTGTAATTAATACAGATTCAAAGGACATAGAACGAGCCGAGATAATAAGAGAGAAAGGAACTAATCGATCAAAATTCTGGCGTGGACAAATTGATAAATACACTTGGGTTGATTACGGTTCAAGTTATCTTCCAAGTGAATTAAATGCCGCTTATCTTTGGGCTCAACTAGAAGTATCTGATAAAATAAATGATTCTCGCCTTTCTGTATGGAATTGTTATTACAAAGCATTTAAGCCACTTGCAGAAGCAGGAAAAATTGAAATTCCTATTGTTCCAAACGGATGTAATCATAATGCTCATATGTTCTATATTAAATGTAAAGATTTTGAAGAAAGAACAAAGTTTATTTCTTATATGAAAGAACATGAGATTGGATGTGTATTCCATTATGTTCCTCTGCATTCTGCTCCAGCAGGACTTAAGTTTGGACGCTTCTTTGAAAAAGATGTTTATACAACAAAAGAAAGTGATAGACTTGTTAGGCTGCCACTTTGGTATGGAATGAGTGATGATGTTGTGAATAGAGTAATTTCAACTATAATTTCGTTTTTTAGGATTAATTAGTATGAAAATAATCTATGCAACATGGAAAAAAAGAAATCTTGGCGTCGATACACAAAAGAAAGTGAAAGAATTTGAGATTACCTCTATATTTTGGAATTAAAAAAGAAGATGTAGATGCAATTATAGAATGCTTTTATGTTTTTTTATTAGCAAAATATGAAATACCTAATCGTAGGAAATAGTGCATATACTCCTATGTTATATAAATAATTTAAGGTTGATAGTACTTATTTAATAGTAGAATTTAATATAGAGCCAATAACTGTGAAAGGATTTAAATTTTTTTCAGTGGTATCAAATGAGGTTATACAAAAACATTTATACAATGTGAATTTTTGGTTATAACTTGAGGCAGGAAATTCACAAAATAGCTGTTATTTTTTTAAGAGAGTTTTCTTAAGTATCTAAGGAAGGATTTATATGAAAAAGCTATTAAGCCTAGGTGGAAACTATTATCAAAAAACAATGGTTCAAGAAGCGAGAAGGATGGGAATTTATGTAATCGATGTAGATTATCTTCCTGAGAATCCTGCGCATAAAATTGCAAATGAGTACCATAATGTTTCTATTCTAGACAAAGAAAAGGTTTTGGATATTGCAAAATCAAGTCATATTGATGGAATTATTTCTTATGCATCTGACGTGGGGGCTCTAACTGCTGCTTATGTAGCTGAAAAAATGGGACTACCAACAAATCCTTATAAAACTATTGAATTGATGACAAGAAAAGATTTATTTCATCCATTTTTAAAAGAAAAAGGTTTTATTACACCAGAGTTAAGAAATCTAACAAATTTAGATGAATTAAAGCTGTTTGTAAGAGAATATGGAAGTGTAATTGTAAAACCTGTAAATTCATCTGGGAGTAAGGGTGTTAGTATAATAAATCAAATATCACAAATAGAGAATGCTTGGAATTATGCCCAAAAATATGCATTAGACAATAGGATTATTGCTGAGCAATTCATTGAAAAAAAAGGATATCAGGTTTCTGGAGATATTTTTGTTATAGATGGAGTTGTAAAAAATTGGGGATTTGCTAATGCACATAGGGATATGAATTGCAATCCTCTGGTGCCGATAGGAGATAGTTTTCCATTATTTATTGATTCTTCTCATCTTAATATGCTTAAAAAAGAGATTCAGAGAGCACTTAATGTACTTGGATTTCGTAATGGGCCTGTAAATGTAGAAGTCATTTTTGATAAGGAAGATCGACCGATTATTGTTGAATTAGGACCTCGTAGTGGTGGTGGATTGTTGGCTGACATTATATATATGTGTAGCGGAGTGGACATTATCCCAAATTGTATCCGATGTGCACTAGGAATGGAGTGTTCCGGAATTGCTGATTTAAAAATGCAACGAAATATAGCTGCATATAGCTTTCATTCTAATACTGATGGTATTTTTAATAAATTAGAGATTGATAATGTGTTAAAAAAGAAGATTCTGCAGATTAATTATTTTATAAAATCTGGTGAGCAGGTTTATAAATGTAATGATTCTGGAAAAGCTATCGCCATCGCAATTTGTGAGTTTGATACTCAGAATGAGATGCTAGAAATGATGGATAATATGAATGATTTCTATAAAATAATATTAAAAGATTAATGGAATGGATAAGATTCAAGATGAAATAAAAGAATATATAGAATGTTATATAAAAAATTAAAAATTAACTAGACAATTAATTGGAGGATAATATGTATAATTTTCAATGGAATATTCCTACAAATCTTTTATTCGGAAAAGATCAAATAAATAATCTTCCTAATGCAATGTTAAATGCAGGAATAGACAAAAAGAAAAAACTTTTATTAGTTTATGGAGGAGGAAGTATAAAGAAAACGGGATTATATGACAAATTAAAAACTATCTTATCTGATTATGAAATGTATGAACTTTCAGGAGTTCAGCCTAATCCTGAAATTGAATCGGTAAGGAATGGTGTAAAAATTTGTCGTGAAAAGCATATTGATGTAATTATTGCTTGTGGTGGCGGGTCTGTAATTGATGCAGCAAAATTAATAGCTGTTTCAGTAGACTATAAAGGTGATCCTTGGGAAATTATGGAAAATCAGAGATTAATAAAAACTGCTTTACCAATCATTGCAATTCTAACAATGGCTGCATCTGGCTCAGAAATGGATAGAGGTGCAGTAATATCTAATAATTCGTTAAATCGTAAACTGGCAATAGGTTCTACATTATTTTATCCTGTAATATCAATTTGTGACCCTACCTATCTTTATTCTCTTTCTCAAAAGCAGACTGTGGCCGGAATTGCAGATATTTTTTCACATGCAATGGAAGTATATTTTAATGATACAATGGGTGCGTATCTTTCTGATAGAATTGCAGAGGCAATTATGAAAACTTGTATATACTGCGGTCAGGTTTTAATAAAAGATTCTCAAAATTATGAAGCAAGAGCTAATATGATGTGGACTAGTACCCAGGCTATGAATGGTATTCTACGTTGGGGAAGAGGGCGTGTTGTACTTCCTTGTCATGGTATAGAACATGAACTTGGTGCATATTATAACATAACCCATGGAGACGGACTTGCAATATTAATGCCAAAATGGATGCGTTACACACTTAATAATGTTACATTATCTCAATATTCTACTTTTGCAAGAAATGTATGGGATATTAATGAAAATGATGATATTATTGCTGCAGAAAAAGGTATAGAAGCATTTGAGAATTTTTTGTTATCACTTAATCTTCCTCTACGATTATCAGATGTTGGAATAGAAAATGATGATTTATTCAATGTAATGGCTGAAAATGCCGTCATTAATGGAGAATTATCAAATGCAAATGTAAAATTGAATAAAGATGACGTTTTAAATATATTAAATATGTGTAAATAAATAATCTATGGAGATTAATATGAAAAGGATTCTATTTGGAACAAGTGTATATTCCCGATTACTTCACCATTACATTGAAAAAGATACGAATGATGAGATATTAGCTTTTACAGTTGAAAAAGAATATTTAAAAGAAGACCATTTTGATAATTTGCCTGTTGTGTGCTTTGAAAATCTAAATGAATTATTTGATATGTCTAATATATCAATACTTATAACATGTGGATATCATAAAATGAATGATATACGAAAAAAAATTTTCAATAAATGTGACGAATATGGGTATAATATAGGAAGTTTTATTCATTCAACTGCTCAAGTTGATGGTGTATCATTTGGTAGAGGTAATATCGTTATGCCCCATGTACTGTTTCATCCTTATGTAAAAGTCGGTGATGCAAATATATTTTGTGAATATTCTATGATGGAACAGGAGACAAAAATTCAGAATTATAATTTTATAGGTCCAAAGTCTTTTTTAGGAGCTTATATAAATCTTGAAAATAATAATGATTTTGGAATAGGAACTATTATAGGAGATAAATTAAATATTGGAAATTATAATTTAATTGGATCTGGTTCTGTACTCTCAAAATCAATCGGAGATTATAATATTATAGCACCAAATGCCTGTCGTGTACAACCATCGCAAAAAAGATTACTTGATATAATGGTTGGAACTTTTTAATTGTTTTTTTTCTAAATATTCAACAATTAAATTTTATAAAATGTGGAACTTAGATAAATATATAGATTATAGTGCGCTGATCACAGAAAATGGTGAAATAATATCTTATTCTCAATTATCAGACTATTGTAGATTACTTACTAAAAATATCAAAACACGTTGCCTTGTGTTCAATCTTTGTAGAAATGAGATTGGTTCTCTTGTAGGTTATGTGGGATTTCTTAACTCAAGAATTGTTCCTTTGATGTTAAAAGCAGATTTGGATAATGAACTTTTGCAGGAACTAATAAAAACTTATAAGCCTGACTATTTTAATGTACCTTCTGATATTGCTGTTAACTTTTCCGATTGTAAAGTTATATATGAGAATCTAAATTATTCGCTATTGAAAACACCGTATGATAAGGTTTATCCACTTAATGAAGATCTTGCACTTTTGCTAACTACAAGCGGTTCTACGGGAAGTCCTAAACTTGTTCGTCAAAGTTATAAAAACATTGAAGCAAACACAAAATCAATCGTTGAATATCTTGAATTAAATGCAACCGAACGTGCAATAACGACACTTCCAATGAATTATACTTACGGTATTTCTATATTGAATACACATCTTGCTGTCGGTGCTTCTATTATACTTACAGAAAAAGGGCTCATGCAGAAAGAATTCTGGCAGCAACTTAAAGATTACGAAGCAACCTCTTTTGGTGGAGTTCCTTATACTTACGAAATGCTGAATAAGCTTCGTTTTACAAGGATGAAGCTGCCTTCACTTCGATATGTTACACAGGCTGGCGGAAAACTTTCACCGGAGTTGCATGAGGTATTTGCAAAATGGGCTATTGAAAGTGAGAAAAAATTCATTGTAATGTACGGACAGACGGAAGCAACAGCTCGTATGTCTTATTTGCCGGCAAATAAAGCATTGGAAAAATACGGTAGTATGGGTATTGCTATTCCTGGTGGCAAGTTTTCTCTTATTGCAGCTGATGGAAGCGAAATAACAGAACCAGATACCGTCGGCGAACTTGTTTATTATGGTGATAATGTTACACTTGGTTATGCCGAATGTGGCGAAGACCTTGTAAAAGGTGATGAACGAAACGGTCGTCTTGAAACTGGTGATATGGCCAAATTTGATAAAGACGGTTTTTTCTATATTGTAGGAAGAAAAAAACGCTTTTTAAAAATTTTTGGGAATCGTGTTAATCTTGATGAAACTGAGCGGCTTTTAAAAACCCGATTTACTGAATTTGAATGTGCCTGTTCTGGTGTTGATGATAAGATGAGTGTATTTATAACAGATGAAAAGGCTAAAAATGCTGTGATGTCATTTCTTACTGAAAAGTTGAAATTTAATTCTTCTGCTTTTATGATTGTATATATTCCTACAATTCCAAGGAATGAATCCGGTAAAATCCTTTATAAAGATTTGCCTTTAGATTGAGGTATAAAAGTGCTTTCTGATGAAGAAATAAAGATTCTCCCCTACTCTCTCCCCCAAAAAGAAAAAGCAGAATTTCTTAACAAACACCTCATTTATCTTACAAAGCATCATTATAATAATTGTCCTGAATATAAAAAAATTTTGGATTCTATTTTGTTGGATGTAAATAAAATAACTGATTATACAGCGATTCCTTTTTTACCAGTCAGACTTTTTAAACAATATGAGCTACGGTCAGTTCCAAAAGAAGATGTTGTAAAGACTCTTACAAGTTCCGGAACAACCGGGCAGCAGGTTTCAAAAATCTTTCTTGATAAAAAGACATCTTCTGCACAGTCAAAAGTTCTTACAAAGATTGTATCATCATTTTTGGGAAAGCAGCGTGTTCCTATGCTGATACTTGATACATCTGCCGTGATAAAAGACAGAACAATGTTCTCAGCACGTGGAGCAGGAATCCTTGGTTTTTCTATTTTTGGAACAGACAGACTTTATGCTCTTGATGAAGAAATGAAGCTCAATGTAGATGCTATTAAGAATTTCTTAGAAAAACATAAAGGAGAAACAATTTTTCTTTTTGGCTTTACTTTTATGATATGGCAGCATTTTTACAAAGAACTTAAAGCTAGTGGATACACACCTGATATGTCAAAAGGAATTTTGATTCATGGCGGTGGATGGAAAAAGCTTGTTAGTGAAGCTGTGAGCCCGGAAGATTTTAAAAAAGCCCTTAATGAGGTATGCGGTATACAGCATGTTTATGACTATTACGGTATGGTAGAACAGACAGGTTCTATTTATGTTGAATGTGATTGCGGGCATCTTCATACAAGCATCTTCTCTGATGTAATCTGTCGTCGCCCAAAAGATTTTTCTGTATGCGATTATGGAGAAGAAGGAATTATAGAAGTTGTTTCTGTTTTGCCTGAAAGTTATCCTGGTCATGTTCTTCTTACCGAAGATACCGGTGTTGTTCTTGGAGAAGATGACTGCCCTTGTGGACGAAAAGGAAAGTATTTCAAGATAAATGGCAGAATTAAAAATGCGGAAATAAGAGGGTGCAGCGATACTTATGCAGCAAAGTCCCAGTGAAGTTTTAAATAATATAAAGTTCCTCTTTCCTAATACAAATAATATTGATTCTCTTGTAAATCATAAAGCATTTGTTCCTTTTGAGAATAAAGTTTGCGATTTTTTGAATGAAGTTTCAAAAGTATTGATGAAGGATTCAGAAGCAAAGCAATATCCAGATGTTATAACATTCGGATTTTTTTGCCGTAAAGCAAATATAGAACAGATTAAAAAAACTTATGACGGTAGATTAAATGACCGTTTAGGTCGTGGTTTAACATTTCATATTGCTCCTTCAAATGTGCCTGTAAATTTTGCTTATACATTAGTTGCCGGGCTTTTGAGCGGAAACCGTTGTATAGTTCGTGCTTCTTCTAAAGATTTTCCGCAGACACAATTATTGTGTAGAATCTTTAATATGGTTACTGAACAGAAAGAATTTGAAGAAATCAAAAATATCTTTGCGGTTGTAATGTATGATCACAGTTCAGAAATTACAGAAGTTCTTTCTTCAATAGCAGATATAAGAATAATCTGGGGTGGTGATAATACCATTGCAGAAATCCGAAAAGCTCCATTAAAACCACGTGCTTTTGATATAACTTTTGCAGACAGGTATTCAATTGCAGCCTTCGATGCTGATTTTATTCTTGAACAAAATGAATCTGCAATGAAAAAGATTGCACAGGATTTTTATAATGACACTTATCTTTATGATCAGAATGCCTGTTCATCACCTCGTCTTATTGTATGGAAAGGCTCTGAAAACAATTGTAATGATGCAAAAAAAAAGTTTTGGTCTGCAATTCATAATAATATTATAAACAAATATGAACTAGCTTCAATTCTTGCGGTAGATAAGCTTGCTGCAAAATTTATATGTGCTGTTGAATTAAAAGATGCAAAAATCGAAAACTCAGAAGATAATCTTATTACAAGAATAAGGCTTTCTGAACTTCCGGAAAATATTACTGATTATACTTGTGCAGGTGGATGTTATCTGGAATATGATACAGAAAAGCTAACAGATATTATCCCTATTGTAAATCAGAAGTTTCAGACTCTTTCATATCTTGGGCTAAATGCAGATGAACTGCAAAATTTGATAATTGAGAATGGATTATCAGGAATTGATAGAATTGTACCTGTCGGAAAAACTGCTGACTTTGGATTTATTTGGGATGGGTATGATTTGATTGAAGCTATGAGCAGAAAAATAAATATAGATGAATAAAGCAGGAGTTTAGCAGCAAAACTAAAATATATGGAGGACAGTCATGAAAATAACTAGAAAAATCGCTCTTTTATTAAGAAAAATTGGGCTCGAAGGTATAGTAACGTATTGTATAGAAAGCTTGCATATGAACAGCTTAAATAGAAAAGCAAAAAAAGAAGATTGGGTGAATAATCCAACAAATGAAATGCAAGAATCAAAGAATTACTTTGAGGAACATTTAAATGATATTGAAACTGTGATTAATTTTTTATCTGACGAAAAATCTAAAAGCGTTTATTTAAAAGCAATTAGGTATAGATATACTTACAATAAATCCGATTTACCAGATTACAATAATAAGGATCAATATTTTCCTTCAGATATTGTAAAACTTAATACAAATGAAGTTTTTGTTGATTGTGGAGCATATAAAGGCGATACATTGCATTCATTTCTAAAACTTACAAATAAAGCATTTAAAAAATATATTGCATTTGAAGCAGATTCATATAATTATAAATTTATAACAAAGCGATATAGGAAATATAACAATATATTTATATATGATAAAGCAGTCTGGAACAAAGAAGAACCCCTAAAATTTATTCAAGATGGCTCTCCAGGATCTGAAATATCAGAAAATGGAGATACTGTTGTTGATGGAGTTGCCATTGATTCCATACCTGAATGCGTTGATGCTACTTTTATAAAAATGGATGTAGAAGGTGCAGAAATGAAAGCATTGGAGGGAGCGAAAAAAACAATATCAACAAACCTTCCAAAATTAGCTATTTGTATTTATCATTCCGATGAAGATATGATTTATATTCCTAAATGGTTACATGAAAATTATCCAAATTATAAAATATATATAAGGCATCACTGTTATATGCCTATAGAAACTGTCGTTTATGCAATACCATAGTAAGATACTGTAAAGGAAATATATAAGCATTAATTTATGAAACTAGTATTTCGATTTGATATAGATACGCATAAATGTATAAGAGACGGTGTCCCTAATTTATTGAAATTATCTGAAAAAACAGGTGTTCCATTTTCGTTTTATCTTAATCTTGGCAGGTCAATTTCTTTTTTTGAATCTATGAAGGAAATCCTCTCGCCCAGTATTACTCATACTAATTCTATGTCTGCAGAGAAGATAGAAATGATGTCTGCCCGTGAAAAATTGGGGAATATGGATTATTTAATTGCAGCGATTATAAATCCCAAAATATCAAATTATAAAAAAGTAATAAAAGCATTGTGTTGCAGTTCGTGTGAAATCGGTATTCATGGAGGCAAAAATCATGCCCTGTGGCACAAATATGCAACAAAATGGGACAAACAAAAGATAGAAGAAGAAGTAGCTTGGGCATTGAACACCTTTAATAAAATTGTCCCTGGATATAAGCCACGAGGGTTTGCATCACCTGGATGGTCCTCTCCAGCAGAATTAGCGTCTGTATTAAAGCAATATGGATTTGAGTATGTGGCCGATTTAAGAGTTAATGGTCAGAAAGGTGACTGCCTGATAGAAAATGATGGTATTATTCCCAAAATAGGCGTAAATTTGTTAGGTGAACCCGGAGGAGTGGCATTTTTTGAAAATAGAAGAGTATTGGGATGGTCAACACAACAGATTGTTGATTATGTAATCGAAGAAGTTAAAAAAAATACAACCTGTGTATTGTATGATCACCCTTACTATGCCGGAATTAGGGAATTGGAAACCATAGAAAGTATTATCGTTCGTGCCAAGAAAGAGGACATAAAAATAGTCAGGACATTTGAGTTATTAAGAAATGGTGAATAAAAAATGATAATTTTTTGGGTAGGAACAATTGCAGAACTAATAAAGCTTTTTACAGTTATAATTGAAGCAAGAAACAATAATATCCCGTATAGAATTGTTGCAACGGGACAAAATAGAATTGTTGGTACAGATGTATTAAAGCTTTGTAATGAAAATAAAGTAGATCTTGTACTTTCTGATTCTTCAAAAATAAAAAAGTCAGCTCGCGGCCTTTTAACTTGGTTTTTAAAGACATATTTTTCTAGTACTGAACAATTAAAAAATCTTATTAGAAATTGTAATGTTCCTTCAAGTGATATAATAATGGTTGTACATGGTGATACTGTCTCAACATTGATGGGATCTCTTGTTGCTAAAAAAAATGGTTTTAAATTAGCACATGTTGAAGCCGGTCTTCGTTCATTTGATATTTTTCATCCTTTTCCAGAAGAAATTGATAGAATGTTAACTTCAAAAAGAGTAGATTTTCATTTTTGCCCAAGTGAAGAAGCTGAAAAAAATCTACATAAAGCAAAAGTTCATGGAAAAATAATAAATACAAATGGGAATACAATTTATGATGCCCTGCAATATGCAAATAAACAATCTTTTTCAGAAAATTTGAAAAAGCAGATTGATTCAATTAATGCAAGTTATTTTGTATTTGTTATGCATAGACAGGAAAATGTTGCTGACACTTCTTTATTTACAAAGACAATAAGCCGAGTTGTTGAACTTGCTAAAACCAAACACTGCGTATGTATATTACATGAAATAACTAAAATTGCTCTTGAGAAAAATTGCTTGATAACTCAGCTTGAAAATGAAAACTTTACACTTTTGCCAAGAACTGAGTATTTTGATTTTATGAAAATCCTTCAAGGGGCGGATTTTGTCATAACCGATGGTGGCAGTAATCAAGAAGAACTTGCATATATGGGCAAACCGACATTGATTATGCGCACAAAAACAGAACGAAACGATGGGCTTGGTATTAATGCTGTTTTATGCAATAATGATTTTGCTATATTTGATTATTTTGTAAATAATTACAATAACTATCATAAAAATCAGATTGTATTGGAAAATTCGCCTTCTAAGGTGATAATTGAGAATCTCGTTTAAGTATTAAAAGGTATATGAAAACATGAATTCAAAAATCATAAAATCTAAAATAGTTTTTTGTATATCCGTCATAATACTATTAATTACTATTTTTCCATTGATATATCTTTCTTTTTTTAATCATCCCTGTCTTTGGGATGATTATATTATTTTTGTTAATTCATATAAAACAGGATACAAGTTACCTAAGCTTACTTATGGATCACGATTTTCTACACAGTTCTGTGGTTATTTTTATCTATTGCCCATAAATAGTTTTAATCAAATGCTTAAATTCATACAAAGATATCATCTTTTTTCATTAATATATGTATTTTTTACAACCTTAAGTTTTTTTTATTTTGCTTACGAGCTTAACAAGCACATTTTAAAACTTTCAAAACATACTTTCTTTTTTTTATATTCGCTTTCTCAGTTCCTTTTATATAATTTTATAAATGCATCTCCTGAATTGTTTTATTGCCATACTGTTACAGGGGGATACACATTGGGAATAATTTTTATGTTCTTTTTTTTGGGCATACTTATAAAGTATCATTATTCCCAAACTACAAACGAAATAACAATTTCTTTAGTATTATTATTTTTAATTACATTTATACTTTCAGGCTGTGTCGAATTTTTTGTTTTATTCGCAGGTTATATTGCTTTTTATGTTTTCTTGTTTATAAAAAAGCATAATACAAAAAAACGTGACAAAATATACTTCTTTGTATTTATATTTTGTATTCTTATTTTTACTTCTTTTTTTGTTGTAAACTATTTTAAAACACAAACAATTTTGATTGATGCAAAATATGAAGAATCCAGTAGTTCCCTACTCAACAGGATTCCAGGTTGGTGCTATTTCACACTACTTTTTATTTTAAGTAATATAAAAAAAATAATATTTTCAACTAATACTCCAGTTTTTTTATTGTTATTTTTTGTTTTACAAAGAGTATACAATAAAAGATTTACAGTAAGAACTTTTCTTTTTTTTCTTTTCCTATATCCCGTCATTCTTCTTATGTCTTTCAGCGGTTGTTATGGAGGACTTGAATTTTTTTCTCTATATTCATATCCAAGAAATGTATTTGATGCCGTTTTCTTTATTATTTCTGTCCCTTTTTTTTATATTGTTTTTACTTTTATACTAAGTTATTTAGAGACAAAAATATTTTATAAATTTCAAATATCTTATAATTCAAAACAAAGCTTATTCATTTTCCTTTCTATTATTGCATGTATTTCAACTGCCTATTTATGTATGTTTTCAAACAAATATTTATTTGGAATTGCGTATCATGACATTTTATCAGGAAAAGCAAGACAATATAATACAATACAATTGGAAAATTATAAAAAACTTTTTTCAACAAAAAATGATGAAATCGTGTTTTTACAGTTTCCAGGGTATCCCAGGAGTATTGTAAGTTATCAAGGAAATTATATTATATACAACCCTTCTGATAATTCATTTTATGCAAAAAATGATTTTAATAAATTTTTTAAAAAAAAGAAAATCATATATACTTACAATGATAAATCCGAAGATTCAATTTTATACATACAGCAAAAAAAAGCAGAGGGAGAAAATCTATACAATAACGGATATTTTGATTGACTTATTATAATATAATTAACAATAATAATATTCCATTTTAAAGAACTTTAATGAAATTAGACAGAATCGCTAATGCCAAAAGAAATATTTTTTTTGGTTTTTTGAATAAAATTATAACCCTTCTCTACCCTTTTGTAATACGAACTATATTTATCAAAGAAATTGGAGCAGAATTTTCGGGATTATATAGTTTGTTTGCGTCTATACTGCAGGTTTTGAATCTTACCGAATTGGGTTTTTCCAGCGCAATCGTATTTAGTCTGTACAAACCCATAGCACAAGATGATACTGAAGCAATTTGTGCGATTCTAAATTTTTTTCGTAAAACTTATTACATAATAAGTGTACTGATTTTGGTTGCAGGATTTGCAATAATGCCTTTTCTGCCCAAAATGATAAAAGGGTCTCCTCCAGATGGTATAAATATTTACATTCTTTACTTGATTTATCTATTTTCGACTTCGTTCAGTTATGCCTTTATCAGCTATAAGCAGGTTATTCTTTTGGCATATCAGCGCAATGATTGGTTGAGTAATATTGCTACAATCACGAATATAATTGTTTATACATTACAATTATTTATTATCTATTGTACAAGGAATTTCTATTTATTTGCTCTGACTTCATTTTTATCCATAATACTTAATAATTCATCAGTTGCTGTCATAACAAAAAGACTCTTTCCTAACTTAATATGTAAAGGAACTTTAAAACAAGAATTAAAAGCTGATATAAAAGAAAAAGTATCAGGTCTTATGATAGGAAAAGTCAGTGGTATATCTAGGAATGCACTTGATAGTATTTTTCTCTCGGCTTTTTTGGGATTGGTCGAAACAGCTATATATAATAACTATTATCTTATAATGAATAGTGTTACTGGATTTATTCTTATTATTTATGGCTCGATTGTTGCAGGTATAGGAAACAGCGTTGCAACAGAAAGCGTTGAAAAAAATTACAACGATCTGCAAATAATGAATTTTATTTATATGTGGCTCAGCGGTTGGTGTGCTATTTGTCTTCTTTGTCTTTATCAGCCTTTTACAGAACTATTGTTTGGGAAAGATATGCTTTTTCCGTTTAGTACTGTCATTGCCTTCTGTTGTTATTTTTATATATTAAAAACAGGAGATATAATTTGTTTGTATTCCGAAGCAAACGGACTATACTGGAAACGTCGTTATGTTGCTATCACAGAAGCTGTTTGTAACATATTTCTTAATTTTATTTTAGGTAAGTATTTCGGTGCTCTGGGTATTGTTTCTGCAACAACACTATCTCTTCTTTTAACTACAAATTCTTGGGGAGCTTTTATAGTTTTTAAAAATTATTTTGTTAAAGAAAAAATCTCACACTATTTTTATTCTCATCTTTTTTATCTAACACTTACAATCATTACAGGTCTTATTACTTTGATAATCTGCAGACAAATTACATCTGTTTCATTTTTATCATTCCTGATAAAAATGATTATTTGTATATTTGTTCCAAATATTCTTTATTATATTTTTTATTGTAGAACAAACATATTCCGAAAATCTCTGGCTTTTCTAAAAAAAATAATTCATTTATAAAAAAAGGACGTAAAAAACTTAATTATTTCAATCAATTGGTTGTGAATTTGTTTTAGGGGAAAAATTAAATTTTCAAAAGGAAGCTCTTTATTAAAATTATGACATTATCGCCAATTATTCTTTTTATCTACAACCGACCTGACCACACTCGTAAAACTCTAGAAGCCCTTTCTGTAAATACTCTAGCACAGGATTCAGATTTGTTTATTTTTGCTGATGGTCCAAAAGAAAACGCAACGCCAGAGCAACTTGAAAAAATCCGACAGGCTCGCAAGGTAGCACGCTCTAAAAAATGGTGTAAATCTGTTACTGTAATAGATTCAGAAAAAAACAAAGGGCTTGCGGCATCAATTATTTCTGGCGTCACAGAAATTATAAATAAATATGGCAAGGTAATAGTACTTGAGGATGATATAGTAACCGGAAAGTATTTTCTTGAATTTATGAATACAGCTCTTGATAAATACGTTAATGAAAAAAAAGTATGGCACATTACAGGGTATCGTTATCCTGTCAGCAAGAAGAAGAAAGGTTCTTATTTTTATCCTGTTATGGATTGCTGGGGATGGGCTACTTGGTCTAATCGTTGGTGTTATTTTAAAAAAGATGCGCTATATTATAAAAGTACATTTACAGAAAAAATGATTCGATCTTTTAATATGGATGGTGTTGATTCCGATAAATGGGCACAAATTGAGGCAAATATCTCGGGAAAAATAAATACTTGGGCAATTTTTTGGGGAGCTTCGATTTTTGAACAAAAAGGATTGTGTCTTGGTCCTTATGTTTCTCTCGTAAAAAATATAGGATTGGATAATTCAGGAGAGCATTGTAAATCTGATGAAAGAAATTTACAAAACAATATTGACTTAGATAATATTAGAATAACAAAATTCCCAAAAGCTGCAACTGTAAATAAATCTGAATATAGAAAAAATAAACAATATATCGTTTTACATAGGCTTACGTTAGTATCGATTGTGGGAAAGCTGCTTCCTGAATTTATAAAAGTTCCATTACGAAAAATCCTTAAAATAGGTTGTTTCCACAAATGAAAATCTTACACTTAAACTACACTGATACTGGAGGGGGCTCGTCAAATGCAGCACTGAATCTTGTAGAGGAACAGAACAAAAACGATATAGACGCAAAACTTGGAGTTATCCAAAAACAAACGATATCCCCTCTTGTGAGGTCTATTTTAAAGAACAGGAATCTGTTTGGAAAAATAATTACAGGAACTGCAGATACTTTAAAATTCGTTTTCAGTTATATGGGAATTTATGATTCGCGTTTTCCTATATTTTTTTTCAAAACAACGAACGGGATTCTTCATTCTAAGAATAATAAAACCCTTGCAGATATAAAATGGATTAACAATTCTGATTTTGACATTGTTCATCTGCATTGGATTAATGCAGACATGATTTCAATAAAAGATATTGCAAAAATAAAAAAGCCAATAGTTTGGACAATGCATGATACTTGGCCCTTCTGCGGAGCAGAGCATTATCCGAATGTATTGGAAAATGATAATAGATATCAGAGCGGTTATTACAGAAATAACAAACCGAAATCAACGCATGGCATTGATTTATGCCGGAAGGTTTGGAATAAAAAAAAGAAGTATCTCCAGAATAAAGAAATTGTTTTTATTTCTCCAAGCACATGGGAAAGAGATTGCTTAAAACAGAGCAAGCTTTTTTCTAATAAGCAATGCTTTGTGATTCCCAATATAATTCAAAAAGATATTTTTAGACCGCTTGATAAAGTTGTAATAAGAAATTTTTTTAAAATTCCAAAGGGCAAAAAAATAATAGGTTTTGGTGCGGCATACGATGTAAACAATCCAAAAGGAATAAAAGGAAGTTATTATTTGCTACAGTTACTTCAAAAACTGCCCGTGCCGGATGATTACTTCCTGGTAATATTTGGTTCGGCATCTGCAACTTTTACTTCAAAAATCAATGTTCCGTTTTTTGCATCCGGGTTTGTTCACAATCCACTTATTCTGGCGCAGCTTTATAATGCATGTGATTGTTTCATTCTTCCGTCATTGATAGAAAATCTTCCGACAACATGCCTTGAATCTGTTTGCTGTGGTGTTCCTGTCACAGCATTTGATGTCGGCGGAACAAAAGATATTATAGAACATAAAATCAACGGTTATCTTGCAAAGCCGTATGATGTAGATGATTTGCTTGTAGGTGTTGAATACTGCATTAGAAATTATGCGGAGTTGTCAGAGAATTGCCATAAGAAAGCAGCACAAGATTTTGATAATGACAAAATCATCAAGCAGCATCTTGAAGTTTACGAAACTATCATTGATAAAAAATGAATCAAACTTTATAGATTAAAACTCCCACTTGGCATCAAAGCCCAAAATTCGTTCACACTGAACGTTTTTTATCATGTTCATTTGGGCTAGTCGGTGTTCGGTGAATTTTTCATCACATTGAACGGCGAGCTTTATTTCACGGGTTTCTTCAACACACTTTTTGATTTCCGAGGTAAGTATTGCGCGAGCAGGGGCAACGTAGTTGCTCCCGATGACAGGGCCGCGTTTTGAAAGATATTCATCGAAATCAAGCTTTGTTCCGTCCGGGGCGAGGCCAAAGTCAAAGTTCTCTTCTGCAAACGGAACGAATGCCATGTTGAAGTCAAAGCATGGATTCAAGACTGTTCGTTCAAATGTTGCATTGTTCACCATAAAACCGAAGTTGCCAAAGTGGCGGTCGCTGTTAAGCGTTATGCAGTCGGCAACAACCATACGGCGGAATTCGTCTTCGCAGTTGAATTCGCGATAAATTTCGAGTAGTTTTGGCAAAGTAAGCTTTTCTTTATAAAATAAAGAAATCGGACGATAGCCAAAGTCTTCGCTAGTGAAAATTTTGCAGTCAGAAACAACCCTGCCGTCATATTTCCGCAGTGTGTATTTTACTGATTTGCAGATTTTTTCAAAAACTTGGCTTGCAAGAACTTCTCCATAAGGCTCAAGGCCTGTGTTCCTTGCGCCCTCACTTCCGGTCTTTATAAGGTGAATGCCGTCATTTTCATTCAGCCAGCATTTGTCATAAGCTCCGTCTGTGGTTAGTTCTGGCGAAGTTGTCGACATTTGAATGCCGAAGAGTCCGTTTCCGTACGCCGCTTCGCGTCGTTTGCATGAGAGGAAATTATTTAAATCGTCGCATCCTGCGGCTTGCGCATCGAACGAAAGCTTTGAAATCACTTCATCAAAATTGTTTTCATAAAGATTAACATCATGCCAGCTGATATTTTCGTTGCTGCTTTTTACCCAAAGTGTATCAGTTAAAGAAAGGCAGTGTGTGAGCGCGATGAAGCCACTTTTTGTTTTGCCGCAACACATTTCAAGGATTCTATTTACATGCGTCCTGTGTTTTGCAGAGCTTCGGTTTGCTGCCCATGAATCGATGTCTTCGCACCAGAATGGCAGGTTCTTGTATTCCTTTACAATCTTGCAAAGCTCAAGTTCACCTTCGCCTTCTATGATAAAATCGCAGAGAGGAGTTTCTTTGTTTATAAGCGTATAGGTCAAATCTGACATGCTGATATTATAGCAGAGTGTAGAATTTTTCGCTAGAATTTACTATAATATATTATGTTTCTTTCGATTATTACCATAAATCGCAATAATGCTGAAGGGCTTAAAAAGACACTTGAAAGTGTAGCATCTCAAACTTGCCGAGATTTTGAGCACATAAGAATTGACGGTGCTTCAACAGACGGCAGTGTTGATGTAATCAAAGAATATGTTGCATCCCCGGCAGGCAAGAATTTTTCATATTGGGTTAGCGAACCAGATTCTGGGATTTATAACGCCATGAATAAAGGAATAAAAAAAGCGACTGGTGATTTTATAGAGATACTTAATT
>JAEEGL011993256.1_pt1 | contig 31518 bp, 29 predicted proteins | sample 9134231 | NCBI WGS metagenome assembly JAEEGL01 (sample SAMN16246548, study PRJNA631951) | gut metagenome | biome: gut microbiome; feature: rumen; material: fiber-attached | host: Bos | place: Iran: Karaj | collected 2018-10 | reverse complement strand
TCACTACCTACAATAATATCTAATGAGAAATCTTCCATTGCTGGATATAATATTTCTTCTATATATCTAGGCATACGATGTATTTCATCAATAAATAAAACATCTCCAGGTTCTAATGATGATAAAATAGCTGCTAAATCACCTGTTTTTTCTATACTAGGTCCAGAAGCTGTTTTAATATTTGTTCCTAACTCATGTGCAATAATAAAAGCAAGTGTTGTTTTACCAAGTCCAGGAGGACCATATAATAAAACATGATCAAGCGCTTCTTCACGCATTTTAGCAGCATTTACAAACACTCTAATATTTTCTTTTACATCAGTTTGTCCAATATATTCATCTATAGTTTCAGGACGAATAGTATTATCTACTTCATTATCATCCATTAAAGTAAAATTTCTAACTACGCTTTCTTCTTTCATAAGCACCTCCGGTTATTTTAATAATAATTTTAAGGCATCTTTTACTTGTCCTTCTATTGGAAGAGATGTATCTACTTTATTAAGTACTCCTGTAATTTCTTTTTCCTTATAACCTAGTCCTATTAATACCTCTTTTAATTCATTAGCTGTTTCTACTTCTTCTGAAATACCAGTAGCAGAAAAACCTAGTTTTCCCTTTAAATCTAGTACCATCTGTTTAGCAAGTTTATCTCCTATCTTAGGGAATTTCTTTAAATAAAGAACATTTTCTCTCTCTATAGCATCCATAATACCATCAGTTGATCCAACAGCAAGTATTGGTAATGCCATCTTACAACCAAGTCCTTTAACACTAATAAGTTTTAAGAATAATTCTTTTTCTTCTATAGTCTTAAAACCATATAAATTATTAGCATCTTCCATTACTTGTTGATATATATATACTTTATATTCTTTATTCATTTCAAAAGAATATGGATTAGATACATATACTAAGTATCCTATACCATTATTATCTACTACAATAGCATTATTCTTAATATCAGTTATTTTCCCTATGATATAATCAAACATCTAATCAACTCCAATTTCATTATAAAACAAAACAAAAGTATAAGCAAGAACGTAAACGAACATTTTTTCGAAAAAAGACATGATATACATGCCTTTTAATATTATTTATTATCTACTTTTTTAATTAATTCATCTGAATCATCTTCATTAACAACTTGTTCAAGTAATTCTTCTTTATCAGAGAATTTTTTACCTTTATTCTTCATTTCTTCTTCTTGAATTAAAACATTATAAGCAATTTTACCTATCCTAGTCTTAGGTAGATCTTCTCTAAATTCATAATCATACGGCCAAGAGAATCTGGCTAAGTTTTGTTCTACTAAAGCTTTAATAGATTCAAGTAATTCATCACTCTTAACTACTTTATCTTTTAAAACTATAAAGGCTTTAGCTACTGTTACTTTATATGGATGAGGTATTCCAATAACACAACTCATTCTAACATCAGGATGTGAATCAATAACATTTTCAATATTATTTGGATATACACAATATCCAGAAGTAATAATCATTCTCTTTAGACGTCCTTTGAAATAAACAAATCCATCTTCATCCATTACTCCTTCGTCTCCAGTATGTAACCAAATACGACCATCTTTATGTTTACGAAGAGTTTGTTTAGTTTCCTTTTTATTTCTAATATAACCATCCATTACTGTTGGTCCAGTTATTACTATTTCTCCTGGAGTTCCATATGGTACTTCTTTTTCTGTTCCGTCTTTTACTATTTTATAATATGTATCTGGATATGGTATTCCAATACTTCCAGGACGATAATAATTAAGTGGTGTGAAACAACTAGCTGCACAACACTCAGTTAAACCATAACCTTCTCTAATAGTAGTTGGCGAATGATGTTTTTCTAACCATTCATCAAAATTTTTCTTTAATTCAAATGATAAAGAATCTCCTCCAGAAATAACACATGTTAAATAATTTAACTTCATATGATTAAAACTTTTATTTTGCATAATTGCTTCAAATAATGTAGGTACTCCTACTAAAACATTAGGTTCATATTTCTTTACAATTTTATCAAATGTTTTAGCATTAAATTGCGGAAGTAAAATAGAAGTACCTCCAAAGTATTGAACACAATGAATACATACAGATAAACCAAAGCCATGGAATATAGGCATAATAGCAAGTACTTTATCTTTATCTTTAAGACAAGCTACATGTTCAAAATTTTGCATAGCTGAAGCATTTAAATTTAAGTTAGTAAGTTTAACTCCTTTAGGAGTACCAGTAGTACCTCCAGAATAAAGGATAGCAGCTATATCTTTACCTTTAAAATTATCATCTATTTCTTTGTTATAATCTTTACCTAATTTTATGAAAGATCCCCAACTTATCTTCTTACTATTAATATCATTTATCTCATTATTAATATATGTAATTGGATTTAGGGATATTAATGTTTTATGAACATTAGTAGCAGCATAAAGAGATTTAATATGAATAGGCATAGATTCTCCTACTCCTACAAATATTACTTTTTTAACTTTTGTTTCCTTAATAATCTTTTCTACTTTTGGAATAGTAAAATCTATTGTGATTAACCATTCTGTTTTAGATATATTTAAATAATGTTTAATTTCATTTTCAGCACTTAAAGGATGAATCATAGACGCTATTGCGCCTATCTTATTAGCAGCATAAAAAGCTATAATTGCTTCTGGTGTATTAGGCATACAAATACTTACAACATCTTTATGCTTAACCCCAATTGCTTTCATACTACGAGCCACTTCATCTATTTGTTTTAAAAACTCATGATAAGTCTTTTTATTACCATAATAATTATAACTAATATTATTTAAATGTTTACTTGCTGTATACTCAATTAACTTATATGCTGAAAAATCAGGATACTCTAAATGGGCCTTCTCATCATCATAAAATTTACGCCAAGGCGCTTTTAAACTTCTACTCATATTCTTTCACCAATAGATATTATACTATATTTATTGTTTTTAAACAAATTAAAAAAGAAAGTTAAACTTTCTTTATTAAACTTTTTAAATAATTTTTAGCTTGAATTAATCTACTTTGTAGTGCACTCTTTAACTTTGGAAATATCCAAGGAAGAATAAACACTACAAACCATAGACAATCAATAAAGTCTCCAGATAAAAGAGCTGTTATTCCTAATATTAGAAAAATTATACATAGAATTATTAAAGCAATTACTATAAGTAAATTAGTAACATTATTTAAATTACTCATATTATTAAAATCTATTTCTTTTTTATCTATTAATTTTTTGGCTTTTTCTTGGAAACTATTATATCTTTCTTCTATATCTTTAAATGAACTTATATCATCATTTGATTTATATTTATCTCCACGATAAATAATAGTTCCATCTTTCTTTATTTTTAGATCAACATTTTTATAATTAGATATATCTAAATCCACATTAAAGATTTCTGCAAAATACTTTAATACTTTATTACGACATTTCATAGAAATAAAACTAGATTCATTTATAAATACTTTTAATTCATTATTCATCTTAGTTAATTTTTCTTCTATAGTCATAAAATCACCCTAATCTTCTTTTAAATTATAATAAACATCTTGAACATCATCATTATCTTCTAAATTATCTACTAATTTATAAATTTTTTCTTTTCCTTCTTCATCAAGTTCAATTTCCATATTTGGAATATATGTTAACTCACACTCTTCAAATTCTTTTACGCCTTCTTTTTCCAAAGCTTCTTTAACAACAGTAAATGTATTAGCATCTGTTGTGATAATATAGCTATTTTCAACATGTTCAAAGTCTAAGGCTCCAGCATCTAAAGAAACCATCATCATAGTATCTTCATCATAAGCATCAGCTATAACTATAGAACCACGACGCTCAAACATATAAGAAACTGATCCATCAGTACCTAAATTTCCTCCCGCTTTAGTAAACGCACTTCTTACACTAGCAGCAGTACGATTTCTATTATCAGTTAAACAATCAACCATGAAGGCAACTCCTCCATGACCATATCCTTCATATCTTACACTTTCAAAATTAGCTCCATCTGTTCCACCTGTTGCCTTCTCTATTGCTTTTTGAATATTATCTTTTGGCATATTTTGAGCTTTTGCTTTATCTACTGCCATACGAAGAGCAGCATTTTGATTCGGATCAGGACTACCACCTTTAGCAGCAACCATTATTTCTTTAGCTAACTTTTGGAATACTTTCCCACGTGCTGCATCAATTAAACCTTTTTTTCTGTGAATTGTAGCCCATTTAGAATGTCCACTCATTTTATTACCTCCTCAATTACGTATATATAATATCATGAATTTACAAATTAATAAAGTTTTATTATAATTATATTGGTGATACTATGTATTTGAAAATCCATGGAGAAAAGCTGCCTATTAAGAAATTAACAAAGTTTGGTGAAAGATTTAAAGGATTAAAAATGGTCCTAGAACCAATAGATTTTGGAGTTTGTTTTCCTAAGAAAAAGTTTATTTCTACTTACTTTTTATGTCAAAGAGTAGATGTTGTAATTACTGATAATGATGATATAGTCATTGATATTATAGAAAATGTTAAAAGTGAAAGATTATTAATAAGATTAAAATCTAAATATACTTATTTTCTTCCTGTTGGATATGCTCATTGGTTAGATATAGGAGATAAATTAAATTTACGAGAAAAAGAAAAAGAAACATAGTTTCTTTTTTTTATTACATTTCTCTAAATAGCATTGTCTTTTCAATAACACTTTTTACATCATTGTTATTAAATGGTTTACCTAACATATCAACGATACCATAAGTAAATGCTCTATCAATTGTTTCTTTTGATGAATCTCCCGAAATAATTGATACTGGCATTTTCTTTAACAAATCATTTTCTTTCATAAAATCTAGAACAGCAAAACCATCAACATTAGGCATATTTAAATCAAGAAGAATAGCAACTATATTATCATTACTCATATTAGCAGTAATTATTTCTATAGCTTCACTTCCATCACTTGCAGTACCAACACTATATTGCTCGCTAAAGATTCTTTTAACGAAGTTTCTAATAATATTAGAATCATCTACTACTAAGATGGTTTTGTTTTTATATGGTTCGATATTATTAGCTGCTGGAACATTTTCAGTAACATCATCAGAACCATTTAAATATTCTCTAGCAATTACTAAAGCTTTATTAGCTTCAGTCTCTAGTTCTGAGAAATGATCTGTTATATAGAATATATCTCCTACTTTACCATGTTCTTCAAATTCTAATGCCATATTTGACAATGTCATAAATCCAAAGTATTTAGCATCACTTTTAATTGAATGAACATAAATAGTAAAATTATTCATATCTTTATTATTCAAATAAGTAGTTAATTTTGATAACTTTTCAGGAATACCTACTAAGAATTCACTAATTGTTTCATTATAAGTACCCATATCCCCAAATAATTCTAGGCTTTTTTCAACATCAACACCGTTGTTTTTTAAGTAATCAACACTTCTCATTACATACACCTCATCTATTCTAATAACATTATACCATACATATAATAAAAAAAAGCAAGAAAACTTGCTTTTTTACTAGATATTACTATTTAATTTTTGTTTTAGGTGTAATATCTTGTTCTTTAGTTAAGGAATTCAAGTAATTTGCTACTTGTTCTAAATCAGTAAATACTACTGTACCATTTTGGGCTACTAGTTTAGCTGTCTTTAAGGCACATTTTTTCATATGGCCCTCAAATGCTTTTCCATTTGCCTCTTCTAGTAAGCACATAACAGTTGAATTTGGTCTTTTGTTACTATCATCAACCACTTCTACAAAACTATAGAATCCCTCTCCTTCTGGTGTAATAACATATAGACAAATGTCATCTGTCTCACGATGAAGATCTTCTACTGCTTGGCACTCAGGTGTCCAATCCTCAACAACAGGGTTAAATGCTTCTACGTTAGTATCTAACATAGAAATTAACTCCTCTCTCCAAGTAGAACTTGCACATGTTCCTCCTAAAAATACTGATACTTTTTTCATTATTCATACCTCCTTATAAATGTTTTTATAAAGGCCTTGAATAATTAAAAGTACAAAACAAAAGACAAGACCTTTATAGCAAAAGTCTTGTCCAGATATTAATCTTATTAATACGGCTGTTTAAAACAGCGATTGACGTATTAATACATCTAAGGACTACTCCCTCTTACGAGTTGTGTATTATACAACAAAATCGTAAAAATGTCAATCTCTTTTATTCCATATTACTGGATATGGATTATGATATTTCTTCATATATGTCTTTTGTAAAGTTCCTAAATTGTTTTGTTCAACTTCTAATCCTGCGTAATATAACATAGCTCCTAACCATTCTTCTTCATCTTCATAGAAGTCATATATATCTCCATGTGGTCCACCCTCACATAAACCAATCATGAAATCTTTCTTGTTCTTTCCAACTGATGTTATGATTGTTTCTGTTGCTTCACAAGGCATGAAAGCAATTATTAACCCAGCAGATGAAACATCAGTATTTAAACTAAATTTTTCTTTTCTTAATTCTAGATTTGGTAAATCACTTTTTGTAGGGCCTAATCTTGGATCATATACTGTTACACTTCCAGATGTTTGTTCCTTAGCTATTCTTTCAGATAGCTTAGGTAGGATTCCTCCACCTACTTCTACAATATTTTGATTAATAGAAAAATTTTGCTTTAATAAATTTAAAAATCCTTCGTATATGTCTTCATCTTCTTTAAATAAATTTAGTTCAGCATATATTTCTCTCATAATATCAGGAATAAATCTATCAGTATAATCTATTGTACTACAATTTCTTATCTGCATTTGTTCCCATTCATCAAAATAAGTATAATGATCACGTAAAAACCTATCTATTAATTTATATTGTTTTAATAAATCACTTCTTGTTCTCATGATCTCACCACCAAAAAACGTTAATATTATATCATAAAAAGAAAAATAATACAAATGTATTATTTTATTTCTATTAATAATGGATAATGATCACTAATTTTTAAATCTTTAATTATTTCTTTTTTTACTATTTTGAAATCTTTAGATATAAAAATATGATCAATTGCTCGATGATATTTAGACTTTTTCAAAGTCTTATCATTTAATTCAACTCTAACTATTCCCATCTTTTCTAATTCATTAACAAAGTTATTAAATATTTCTTTATTATTCTTTAGATTAAAATCTCCAGTTAATATTATTTTATTAGAATCCCTCTTTATTATATTTAGTATTTTATTTAATTGTTTTTCTTTTACTTTATCAAACATAAAATCTAAATGAGTATTATATATAGATATTACTTCATTATTCTCTTTAATTTCTGTCTTAGTAATTATTCTTTTTAAGAATGAAGGAAAATGAGGTAACCAATATGTTTTAGTACTTAATACTTTCTTATTAGTAATAATTGGAGTTGACTCATTAATACGATTAAATATTAAAGGTAATCTAAAACGAAAACGATTATTGATATGATAATTAATATCATGTAAATCTTTTTTTAAATCTTTATATAAAGGAATATATAATTCTTGAAGATTTAAAACATCAATTTTATTAGTAGTTAGAAATTTTAAAATCTCTTTTTCTTTTTCTTTAGTATAACCTTTAATATCATTTTTAATATTAAATGTTGATATTCTCATTAGTCTTTATAATCGAAGTAGAAGTCTAAGATACGTACTTGATCTCCTTCTTCAGCTCCTAGCTCTACTAATTTATCATCGATTCCCATACGTCTTAGTTTTTTAGCAAAACGATATGCTGCTTCATCTGAAGTAAATTTAGTCATTCTAAATATTCTTTCTACTTCTTTTCCTTCTATTACCCATGTACCATCATCATCTCTACTAATAGTAAATGGCTCTTCTTTCTTAAATTTATATAATACATGAGATTCTATTTGAGAATCATCATATAATGGATTACTTGGTATAGTATCAAGTAAATCAGCTAAACGATCAACCACTGTTTGTAATCCTTTATTCATTGCAGCACTTACTTCATAAATTTCACAATCCACTTTCTTTTTAAATTTTTCTAAATTCTCTTTAGATCCCTCTATATCCATCTTATTAGCAATAACAATCATTGGCTTTTTAGTTAGTTTTTCATTAAATGAGGCCAATTCTTTATTAATAAGTAAATAATCTTCATAAGGATCTCTTCCTTCACTACCAGACATATCTATTACATGAGCTATTACTCTAGTTCTTTCTATATGTCTTAAGAATTTATCTCCTAAGCCTTCACCTTCACTTGCTCCCTCAATTAATCCTGGCAGATCAGCCATAACAAAGCTTCTTCCATCAGTTGACTTTACTACTCCTAAATTGGGTACTAATGTTGTAAAGTGATAAGCCGCAATCTTAGGTTTTGATTTAGAGACACAAGAAATAATAGTACTCTTGCCAACACTTGGTAGTCCAACAAGTCCTACATCAGCTAACATTTTAACTTCTACTTTTAAATTCTTCTCTTCACCCATTTCTCCATTTTCTGAAAAATCAGGTGCAGTATTAGTTTGAGTTTTAAAAGCAGTGTTTCCACGTCCTCCTCTTCCACCTTTAGCAATTAATTCTTCTTGATCTTTATGAGATAAATCAGCTATTACTAAACCAGTATCTAAATCAGTTACAACTGTTCCTTGAGGAACTTTTATTATTAATGGTTCTCTACTTTTTCCATGTTGATTCTTACCTTTACCATTCTCGCCCTTTTCACCTTTAATAGTTTTTTGATAACGAAGATCTAGTAAGGTATGAAGTCCTGTATCCACTTTAAAAATAATATCTTGTCCATGTCCTCCATTACCACCGAATGGTCCTCCCATTTCAACAAATTTTTCACGACGAAAAGCAGTACAACCATCCCCACCGTTACCAGCTGTTACTTTAATTTCTACCTCATCTACGAACATGTTATCACCCCAATTCTACTTGATTATAACAAATTATATTTATTTTTGTCTATGTAGTTTATTAACTAATACCTTAGCTTCTTCTTCCTTTTCTATAGGATAATACTTATAATGATTTTTGGATAAAATACCACTTAAGTCTCTTAAGAAGTAATCATAATCATTTAAGTCTTTTTCTCCAAACTCTCTTTCTAATCTTTCTATATCTCCAGAAATAGCTATTTCATCTAGAACATGTTTATTATCATCAAAAAATGAGTAAGTAAATGGAAATAATTCTTCATAACCATTATAACTATTTTGAGGCATTTCTTCATTTGACCATAAAACATTATCTTTAAAATAATCAGCATCTTCTATAGCATGTTTTTCCGTTCTTATTTCATTTAATATTTGATACTTATTACCTAGATGTAGATTAATTCCAACATTATCTATTCCGGCTTCTATAATATGTCTATTCTCATGGAAAAACATTCTATCTAAGCTTTTATGATGAACATTTCTCATAATAGGATAATATACGATACTAGCAGTAGCCTTATAATTACTATTTAATATGAAATTAGCTACTCCTACTTCTTTTTGTGACATAATCTCAATAATATCATTTATAGATATACTTGGATTATATTTTTTAAATTTCTTTATTATTCTTTTACCATAAGCAGTTTTAGTAATTAAATAATTAGTTCTTTCTTGTTCCAAACGTTTACTTAATTGTTCCAAAATATGAATATTAATATTATCACATAATGGTTCAATATTTAATTCTTCACAATCTAGCAAATATTTTTCTCTTCTTTTTCTAATCTTATCTTTTATTTCTATTGCTGTATCATCTGATTTTAATTTAGATTCATTTTCAAAATTAAATGAAGAAATATCTAAATTTATAATATCTTCTCTTATAGGAAAATTACTAATATTAAAATAAGTTGCTAGATAATTGTAATATTTCTTTTTTAATTTATTAGTTATTTTTCTTTTAGCTTTTTGATATTCATAATATTCTTCTTCTAATTTTTCTAAGAATAATTCATTGTTTATTTCACTTTCATGATTTAAAGCAAATGCTAGGGTATCTACTGGATTAGACTCAAAGATATATAGAGTATTATCCATGCGATCAGATATAAGACTAGTATATTCTTCTCCATAATCTTCAGCATATTTATCTAATAATTTATCTTTATAAGCACGAAAAGATTCTTCTGGATAAAGAATGTTTTCTATATTAGTCATATTATCACCCCCAAAAACCTTGAAAGAAAAAGAGCCTGGTGGCTCTTTATTACTATCCTTCTACTGGATAAACTGAAGCTTGTTTCTTATCTCTTCCTAAGCGTTCAAATTTAACAATTCCGTCAATTGTAGCATAAATAGTATCATCATTACCACGACGACAATTTGCTCCTGGGAACACTCTAGTTCCACGTTGACGATATATAATAGAACCAGCGGTAACTTGTTGACCGTCCGCTGCTTTAGCTCCTAGTCTACGTCCTGCAGAATCACGACCATTAGATGTAGATCCTTGCCCTTTGTGGTGAGCAAATAATTGGATATCTAATTTTAATAATTTCATAATTCTCCTCCTTACTTTACTTCAATATTTGTTGGATATTCTTCTTCCAACTCTTTTAATAGTTCAACCATATTTTCAATTAGAACTTGTGTAGTTTTATCATCTTTTATATTTTCAATAACAAAACCATCTTTTTCCATTTTATAACTTAGACTACCTTTATCAAATCTTATAATACCATTAACTGTAGTTGTAAGTATTGAACTAACGGCACTACATACAATATCTTTTCCTCGATCAGCAAATAGAGCATGACCATTAAAAGTTATTTTGGTATATAAGTCTTCTTTTTTATAAGTATTTACTTTAATCATTATGCAATCTTAGTAATCTTTATTTTAGTATAAGGTTGTCTATGTCCTTGAGTCTTACGGTTTGATCTATCTTTACATTTATACTTGAAAACTTTAATTTTCTTAGCTTTACCATTCTTTAGAACTTCTCCTAAAACAGTAACATCAGTAAGATAAGGACTACCTATTTTACTATCAAGTGCTAAAACTTGATTGAATGTAACAACTTCGCCTTCTTTAGCATCTAATTTTTCTACGAAAATTTCAGATCCTTCAGTTACGTAATATTGTTTACCACCAACTTTAATTACGGCGTTCATATTATACCTCCTTTATTTAAACTTAAGACTCGCTTTTAAGGTACAATTGCTTGTTTATAACCTTTTCAATGCGGTTTGAGCATGAGGCGTCAAACAGTTAGATTATAGCATATTACGTCTTTTAATGTCAACGTTTTCCTTTATTTAATCTAACAAATCTCTTCAATATTATATGATATTTTTTTAACTTTTACAACATTTATGATATAGTAATACTAGTGAGGAGGAGATTTTTTGAAATACAAGAGATTTTTATTAAAGTTAAGTGGTGAAGTCCTAGGAGGAAAAAAAGAATCAGGTATTGACTTTAATAGAGTATTAGAGATTGCTGAAGAAATTAAAGAATGTGTAGAATTAGGTGCTAGTTTTGGTATAGTCGTTGGTGGTGGAAACTTCTGGAGAGGTAAATCTAATGAATATATGGATAGAGCAACATCCGACTATATTGGTATGTTAGGTACAACCATGAATGCTTTAGCTCTAGGAGATGCATTTAGACAAATTGGTGTTGATTGTCGTGTCCAAACTGGTATTGAAATGCGCCAAATAGCTGAATTCTATATTAAAAATAGAGCTATTCGTCATATGGAAAAAGGAAGAGTTGTAATATTTGGTTGTGGTACTGGAAGCCCATTCTTCTCTACTGATACAGCTAGTGCTTTAAGAGCTTGTGAAGTAAGAGCTGATTTACTTATTAAAGCTACCAAAGTAGATGGTGTCTATGATAAAGATCCGTTAATGTATAATGATGCTAAAAAGTATAAGAAAATTAGTTATAAAGATGTTATTGCAAAAGACATAAATGTTATGGATAAAACAGCAATTTCTCTATGTATGGAAGAAAATATTCCTATATATGTATTCAATATATTAGAACCTGGTAATTTAAAAAAGGTTATTCAGGAAAAAGATATTGGTACTTTGGTGAAATAATATGAAGCTGGCTATTAGAATTATCATTGCATTTGTAATAGTATTAATTGGTTTTGCATTGTTTATATTTGATAGTAATGATAAATTAGATCCTATAATAAAAGAAAATTGCTTTATTAAAGGTAATTTGGTTGGTTATACTAAAGAAGAAGTAAATGCAGCTGATAGAGATGGTTTTGTTATTAAGAATAAGACTTTAGTCGCTTATGTTGGTACTAAAAAGAATGTAGTTATTCCGAGTAATGTAAATAAAATTAAAGCAGATGCTTTAGCTGGGGATACATGTCGTGCTGTTATGGCTGAGAAGATTACTGTCCCTGGAAGTGTTAAAACAATTGATGATCATGCTTTTGCATTTGTAAATGCTGATACTATTGTTTTTAAAGAAGGGGTTACTTTTTTTAAAGAGTCCTCTTTCTTGGATTCTTATCCTCATGATGTATATTTTCCTAGTACCATTAAAAATTTTCCAGATAGTTTATTGAATCCTGAAGAAGGCCCTGTTTATGGTCTTACTCTTCATTTTACAAAAGAATCTAAAATTGGAAAAGAACTCGCTAATGAATATAAAGGTTTTGAAAGTATTAAAGTTAAATTTGATAATAAATAAAGAGTTTCATATTGAAACTCTTTATTTTGTGCTATCAATTATTAAGTCTATTCCTTCAACCAATTCATCATATGTAGTATCAAAATCATTTGTATACCAAGGATCATCTATATCTTTAGGAAGAAGTTTATGTACTTTGTTTTCTGGATCGCTACCAAATATAATTAAAGTATTTCTAATATTAGAATCCTCCATACAATAAAATATATCAAACTTATCATAATCTTCTTTTTCTAAACATCTAGCACTATGCTTAGTAAATGGAATGCCTTCTTCTATTAGTTTTTTCTTTGCTGGACGATACATATCATTGCCTTGTTCTTCATATGAAGTAGCTCTTGACTCTATAATGTATTCATCGTGTTTTACTTTTTTCTTCATAATAAATTCAGCCATAGGACTTCTACATATATTACCTAAACATATAAAACAAACTCTCATCATACTTCTCTTACCTTTTCATCTATTATTGAATATAAATAACACTTAGTTTTTTTATTGGTTCTTTCTTCAATAGCTTTTCGATAACCATTTAATTGTTTATCATAAGCAGTATCATCAATATTCTTTAATTTATAATCTACTATTATCATTTCATTATTATTTTCAATAAGTAAATCAATTATTCCATGAGATATAGTATTATCTTCTTCATATAAGAATTCATATTCCTTATACATATTAGAATTAAGATATGGTTTTAAGAAATTACTAGTAATAAAACTATTTACTTTTTCTTTTATACTATCAGTAATATTAAAATCATCATAATTTGGATTATTAAAATCAATTAATTCTAATACTTCATGAACTTTAGTACCAAAGTTCATTTTTTCTTGTTCTTCTTTATTTATTAAATGAAGACTTTCTTTAGAATAATGAGACTCCTCTACTTCTATTTCAGGAATTACTAATTCTTTTACTTCTACTTTGTAATTACTTGATGTTTTATAATTCTTTTCTAATTTCTTTAAATAGTCTTTAGTTCCAATAATATTAGTCTTACTAATATATGGAGTTAAAGAATCATAAATAGAATGCATTATAGCTAAATTAGAATTATATTTTAATCTCACTTCTGTTGGAACAAAGTCATAATAAATATCATTTTCTTGTTCAGGCATAACAATAATCATTTTCTCTCTAGCTCTAGATAAAGCTACATATAAAAGTCTAATTCTTTCACTAATTTCATCTTTCTTATATTGTTCCTTTAATAAAGTCTTTAGAATAGTATCTTTATAATAGTTATCTACTTTAGGTAAAACTAAACCGTATTTATTGTCTAATATTATTTTTTCAGATAATTCCCTAATATTGAATGTTGATGAAAATCCTGCAAAATAACATATTGAGAATTCTAATCCCTTAGATTTATGAATAGTCATAATACGAACACTATCTTCAACTTCTGTATTTATATTAAATTTTAAATCAAAATCACTTTCATAAATATCATCTAAATAAGTAATAAAGTCATATATTGTATTACCAAGATCTTCATAACTTTTAACTAACTCCAATAAATATTCAAGACGTACTCTATATGATTTAACATTACCTATAGTTAGTAATTTCTCTTCATAATTAAAATGATTTAATACTTTCTTTAAGAATACTGATGGCGCAGTTATATCAATATCATTAATTAAACTTAAACATTCTTTGTATAATGAAGACTCCTCTATTTTGTCATTAACATAATAATTATATATTTCTTCATCACTCATATCAATTAAATAACTTCTGGCAACAGACATATAAGCATATTTATCTATAGCATTATTCTTAATAGATACAAGTAATTTTAATAAATTCTTAATCATAAGTAAGTCATTATCTTTATTTAAAGTAGATTCCCTCATAATAGTTAGAGGAATACCTAAATATTCAAATATCTTCTTAAATAAATCAAAATTCTTGGACTTATCTAATAAAATAACAAAGTCATTTAAAGTTACTTCTCTTAATGATTCTGTATTTTTATCAAATATCTTATAATGACTATCTATTTTTTCTTTAATATCATTTCCAATAATAAAGGCTTCTTCTTCATCTTTTGTTATATCTTTTAAATCATCTTTATTATAAGTAATAATATTCATATTATAATTCTGTTTTGTAGTTCCTTTAGTATTATAATTATTATTTCCAAATAACATACGATGTGTAGATTTATAGTCTGCTCCTCCTATTTCATCATCCATAAATTGATCAAATATTAAATTAATATTATCAAGGACTTCTTCTCTTGATCTAAAGTTCTTTAATAAATCTATTTTTATTCCTTGGTCAGTATCCCTATAAGTATCATATTTATATTTAAATATGTTAGGATTAGCATTTCTAAAACGATAAATAGATTGTTTAATATCACCCACCATATAAACATTATTATTAGCTATAAGTGATATAAACTTCTCTTGAGTATCAGATGTATCTTGATACTCATCGACTAATATTTCTTTAAATGAATTAGTTAATTCATCTCTAATATCAGGATTATCTTCTACTACTTTTATTACTAGATGAGCTATATCATTAAAAGTAAAAATATTATTTTCTTTTTTATAATCTGTTAATCTAGTATGTAACTCTTTTAAAATAGTAATTAATACTTCTATATCTGATTCAGTAGATAATACCTCTTCCTTCATCTCATCTAAGTCATTATAAATAGCAAGCTCTTTAATTTCTTTAGCTAGTTCAAAGATATTAGCTTTTAGAGTTTTACCTTCTTCTGAAGTACCTTTTGGTACATTAAGACGATTATTATAATCTAGTCCTTTTAAAATATCTTCATAACTTTTAGCATTCAATAACTTATCAAAATTATCTTCTACTTTAGTAATATACTTACCATCAAAGTACATAGATAAATTCTTCATATAATCTTTCATTATATCTATTTTAGACATAATTAGTTTTAAATATTCATCAGGTGTATTATTTACTACTTCCTTAAAATAACTCATAAAGTTAGATAAATATTCTTCTTTATTATATTTAATTTCTATCTTCTTATATGCTTGCAATATATAATTTAATAATTCTTTATCATCCTTTAGACAAAAATCTTTTATTAATTTAATAAATTCCTTTTTAGGAGACAAATAATTTTCATTAAATATTTCATCTAATATTTCTTTCTTTTTTAAATCAAGTGTTATTTCATCACATACTGATATATCATTTGTAATATTTAATCTAGTATGATATTTCTTTAACATAGCAAGTGAAAAAGCATCGAATGTAGTTATATAAGCTTGATCTAACAAATCTTTTTCTTCACTTAGTTTTTCATTATTATTAATTGTTTTTCTTATTCTTTCACGCATTTCAGCTGCTGCAGCATTAGTAAATGTTAATACTAATAATTCATTAATATGTGTTCCTTCTAAGAGTTTTCTTTCTACTCTAGCAGTTAAAACAGCAGTTTTTCCAGAACCAGCTGAAGCTGATACTATAATGTTATTTCCTTCAGTATTTATTGCTTGTAATTGTTCTTCAGTCCATCCCATTATTCTTCACCTCCAGCACTATCTGTTAAGAAAGATAAGTCTTCTACTTTATCTAAATAAATATTATCATCACTAGTACTGTAACATAAATCTTTAAACTTACAATATTCACACGATACATTCTTACCATTATATATTTTAGGATTAATAGTAAAATCCCCTTTAATAATATCATCTACATCAGTATCAATTATCTTCTTTGTATATTTTACTAAGTTATATACTTCATCATCAGTAATAAGTTTGGCATATTGACCAAATTTATCAGTATATTTCATACCTCTAATCATATGAGAATCTTCATAAGTAGAATCAAATATTGATAGATTATTAATATTATCAGTAGAATATCCTTGTAAATAATACTTTGTTTGTTCTTCCTTTTCTAAAGTATTAGAATATTTAGGATAATTAAATAATATATTTTGATAATAAATACCTGTAAATATTGGTGAAGTAAATACTTTAGAATAATGAATTAAATATAAATATACCGGTAATTGCATATGTAATCCATATTTCATTGGCTCTATATGAGTATCAATAGTACCAGTCTTATAATCAATTATTGAAAAGTATATATCTTCAATATTTTTATAATACATAATCTTATCAATATAACCAATTATATTTACAGCTATTTCTTTTTTTAATGGCACTTCAAATTTCTTTTCATGTAATTCTTCATTAAAGCCAGTTATTAATCTTTGTTCTTTTAATTTATCTAATAAAATTACTAAGTCTTCTTTAATTTTCATTAATAATAATTTTTCTTTTAATGATAAATCTCTTTTCTCTAAATATAAATTATAAGCTTCTTCAAAATTAAAATCATTCTTAGTACAAATAGCTAATATTTCATGATACATTGATCCTATAAAAGCAGAGAATGTATCTTCATATGGTTCTAATCTTAAAACATATCTAACATAATACTTAAACTTACATTCATTATAGGTATTAAGTGAAGTATAACTAAGATTAAGAGGATAAGCTAAATTCTTTAAATAAGTATTATTATCTATCCCATTAAACTGATTAGAATAAGTTCTATATGGTATTTTATAACTATTAAATAACTTACTTAAATTTTCATTATCTACTCCATATATATAATAATTATCTAAATATTCTCCTAATCTTAATTCATTATAAATATTAGAATAATTATATTTATTATTATCACTATGAATTATTTTTAATTTATAATCTTCTATTAATGAAGACCTATAATATGTTTTAAATGGAGAATTAAAGCTATAAGAAATAGTTAAATTATTAATACTATTCAAGATATTAGATAATATATTTTTATTTCTTTTATTTAATTCATTAGTAGTATATAATTCAACTTCTTCTATATCTTTATCTGTTAAATAATTAATATCTTGCTTTAAGTTTAAAAAATCACTATTAAAGCCAAGAATAAATATATATTCTTCATCAGTAAATTCTTCATTATATATATTTTTAATAGTAATAGAATCTTTTAATCTTCTTATAGGTAAATAACTACTTTTTAATTTATCTATTAGAATAGTTTCATATTCTTTAGAAGTATTATCTATATTATTAAGGTCTTTTAATATATTTATTAATTTCTTATTAATAATATTTTTATTTTGATCTAATAAATCTAATTTCTTCGTATCTAAGTAATCTCTAACTACTTTAGTACTATAAATAGTATTCTTATAAGGAATAGTAATTGGTATTTTATAATATGAAAATATTTTTTCTAATATATAGTAATAATCATTAGAAACATTTACTAAATGTATTTTATTAATATCTATTCCTCTATTTAATAAATCAATTATTTGTAAAGCAACAAAATTTACTTCTTCTTCTATATTATTAAATTCATAAATATCTTTATTTACTAAATTAGATGAATAAGTAGGATGAAATGAAAAAATGTTTTCTTCATACTTCTCTAAATCATAATAATTTTTTACTATTATATTTTTAGTTTTTATATAGTTTTTAAAAGCTTTATTATAAATTAATAAATTATTTTCAATTAATTCTTTTTTTATGTCTTTTAAGAAAGCCAACTTACTATTATGATATTCTTTATTTTCATCTATTACATATAAGTATTTTAAATATACTTTACAAACATCAATATTATAATGATACTTATTCATTAAATAATATAAAGCATCTTCGGTATATGAAAAATAATAATTACTAATAAACTCTTCTTTAGTCATATATTTAATATCATCTATAGAAGTAGATTGTTCTAGTAATTTCATTTTTTCTTCATTTGGACAAATAATTAATGTGTTATTCATAACATCACCATTTTGATTATAGCACAAAAAAAAATTTAACATAAGTTAAATCTTTCTCTAAGCTTCTTCTTTTTCTACTACTTTTTTTCCTTTATAGCTTCCACATTTAGGACATACTCTATGTGGTTTAATCATTTCACCACATTCTGGACATTTAGTTGTTCCAGGAATATCCATTGCATTGTGACTTCTTCTCATTCTCTTTCTTGTCTTAGAAACTTTTCTAAAAGGAACAGCAAACATTTGAATGTCTAATTTCATCATACTTATCACTCCTCTTCGTAATCTTTTAATAATGAAGCGAATGGGTTATTTGAAGAGATGTGTTCTTCTTCACTCACTAATTTCCATCCATCCCCATGAAATTCACTAAAATCTTGTACTTCAGAGAACCTTAGGGGGACCTCTAGTACAATATTTTCCCATAAAAACTGAAATATATCAAGTATATTTTCATTTTTTTTGCAATTTTCTTCAATAAAATCATCATATTCTATAGAAAAAGGATACTTTATTGGTTCAAGAGATACAGAATCTTTAATAGTCATTGTGCCTTTAATTTTACATTCACAATAATCATTTGTACTATCTAAATCTTCTTCATCTTCTTTTTCTATAATTTTTCCTGCTACTTCAATATTATTTAAGTCTAAAATATCCGTATCTTTATAATACTCTTTTGGAATACTATATGTTCCACTAATATCTACTTCTGATTCTGTTTTGCTATGTAAAAGACTTAAATCTATATCCATAATATCACCTCATTGCGACAGAATTGTTTTCTTCTATTATTTCAATAGTACCATGATAGTGAAGATTACTCTTTTCTAATTCTTCATCACGAGCTACCCAAACATGTATAGAATACTCGCCTTCAGCAAGAGCATCTAAAGTAGTATCCAATAATACTCCATCTTGTAATTCATCTAATCTATACATCTTATTCTCTTTTTTACCTTCTTTAATAGATACACGTAATAAGTTTTTATCTATTTGCTTATCACCACAATTATCTTCAGCAATAGCAACAACATCATCTTTAATAACCACTTTAAAATTAACTGGTTCAGTCAAGTTATTCTTAATTGAAAAAGAATATGGATGTTGACTCATACCAACTGAATCAGATAAAGGAGTTACTTTATTTAAAGTTATCTTATTACCTGTTTTTTCATGATATGTAATTTCTAAAGATGTTGAATTATAATCAATATTTTGTTCATCTTTAAATTTATAATAAATATAATGTGTTGAGAAAATTGCTACTAAGAGAATTAATGCAACAACAATAATATTTCTAATTCTTTCTTTTCGATAATTATAATACATATAAGTACACCTCATTTTCATCTTCATATTAATTATAGTTATTTTAAGATATTTAGACAATACTTATAATAAAAATAATTATTCTTCTTGTAAAATACTTTTTACTACTTTAAGAGCAGCAGTCTTGTTTTTTGCACTCATCATAAAGCGCGTACGATGACAAAAAGTTAACCCTTTAATCTTAGATTTTTTTTCTAATTCAGCGCCTTCTAATCCGGCATACTCTTCTGGCACATCTACTCTATATGTTTGATCTTTCTTAGATTTAGGAACAGTCTTAATAGCATATCCACCTCTATTAGATGGAAATATTACAAATGCTATATTTTCAGCTTCTTCCATACTTAACAATACATCTTCATATGGTAAATATTCATCTAATATCAAATATCTCTTTTTACATTTCTTTATTTTATCTTCAACTATTTTTTTAGCTTTAATTTTAGCTTCCATTGCATATATTTCTTCAGTAAGAATACTTTTAGCCATACTACAAGCTTTAAAAAACTGAGTATTAGAATCTTGAGCCGAATCATAACTCGGATTAAAATTCTTAATGATATCGCTTATTGTTTTAACACTATAGGGGGCATCTATTTTAGGAAAATTACCATTATCATCAGCATCTATTCCTTCAATAAAATCTTTATCTACGGCAATAAATACTTCCTCTGGATTATTAATATTAGTCTTCTTTAATAAATCAAGTCCAAATTCTTTCCATAATAGGCCAAAAGCGGCATATGGAGTTCCATTTTCTCTTTTAGGAATATCTTCCATATGATGATCAAATCTACCTCTTCCAATATCATAAACTAATTTATCAGGATAATCATCAGGATTAATATTATTAGTTCTAAATACTTTAACTGATTTTAAATATAATTCTAAGAAGGCTGTTGCAAAAACATCATCAGCATGCATAGTACCACTATGAGTAATGCAATTTGCTTCTTCTATTTTTTCTACTACTTTAAGCATTTTATCTCCTCCTCAAAGTAGGTCTATTATATCATAAATATTAAAAAAAGAAAAAGGACATATGTCCTTTAACTATGATTACTTATTATTTTTTCGGCTGTTTTAATTCCATCTATAGCAGCAGATGTTATTCCTCCAGCATAGCCCGCTCCTTCCCCACAGGGATATATTCCTATAACATTAGAAACATTATTATCATCTCTTAGTATTCTTACTGGTGAAGAAGTACGAGCTTCTACCCCTAAGAATAATGGATTAGATGAAGCAAAGCCCTTTATTTTTTTATCAAATATTGGCATAGCTTCTTTGATAGAACCAGCTATATATTCTGGAATTATATTATTTAAATTAGCTTCTTCATAAGAACCTTTTATTTCTTTAGTAACTTCACTACAATTAGTATTAATCTTATTATTAATAAAATCTTCATATGATTGAATTGGTATTTTACCATTACATGCATCATAAGCTAACTTTTCTAATTTTCTTTGATAGATTAAACCATCTAATAAATTAGTACCATAATCTTTTTCATTTATAGTTACAACGATTGCACTATTACTACTTTTAGAATTTCTATCATGATTACTCATACCATTTATTACTAAATGTTTATCTTCAGATGAAGCATTTACTACATAACCACCAGGACACATACAGAAAGAATATACTCCTCTTCCTTCCTTAGTAGTATAAGTTAGCTTATAGTCAGCACTTGGTAAATATTTCTTTAATTCACCATATTGAGAATAATCAATTAAATCTTTATCGTGCATTACTCTTAATCCTACAGCAAAGGGTTTGTTTTCCATTTTTATATTCTTTTCTTTTAACATATAAAATGTATCTCTAGCTGAATGACCAATTGCCAAAACTAGAATATTACAATCTATTAATTCATTATTATTAATTTCAATTTGTTTTACTTTATTACCTTCAATAATAATATCAGTAAGTTTTGAATTAAAATGAAATTCTCCTCCAAAAGATATTATTTTCTTTCTAATATTCTTAATAATATCTCTTAATAAGTCTGTTCCTATATGAGGTTTATTAATATATATTATTTCTTTAGGAGCGCCATTCTCTATAAATATTTCAAATACTTTTTTACCTCGAAAAGCTTTATCCTTTACTAAAGTATTTAATTTCCCATCAGAAAAAGTACCTGCTCCACCTTCACCAAATTGAATATTACTAAGTATATTTAATTTATTGGTGTTCCAAAACTCTTCTACTGATTTAACTCTATTATCTATATCTTCTCCTTGCTCATAGATAATTGGTTTATATCCTAGTTCTCCTAATAGATAAGCACAGAATAAACCTGAAGGTCCACTTCCAATTATTATTGGTCTAATACTTTTATCTAAAGTAGTTTCAGGATAAGAATATTCTTCAATTGGTGCTTTTATAATATTTTTATAATTTAAATATTTATCTTCATTATCTACTTCTATATCTAATTCATAAACATATAAAATATTATTCTTATCTCGAGCATCAATCGATTTCTTTATGATATTTTTTATTTCTACTTTAGTATTTAATAGTTTAGAAATTTTCTTTTCTAAACTATTAATATTATCATTTAAAATACTAATCTTTATATCTTTAATACGTAACATATTATTCACCTATTTTGTTACCAGCAAGTATTCCACTAAGAAAAGCAAATCCTAAGTTATAACCACCACAATCTCCTACTACATCTAGTATTTCTCCAAGTAAATATAAATTAGGATAAGTAGATTCCATAGTCATAATATTCACTTCTTCAAGTGATATTCCTCCAGAAGTAGATTGAGCATGATCATAATCTAAGTAACCATCTATTTCAATTGGAAATTCTGTTAAAAAGATAAGTAATTTTTCTTTTTTAGTAGTACTGATACTATTCCAAGTATCATCTTTTTTTATTTTTAATAAATCAATAATAATATTAACTACTTTCTTATTTAATAAAGCACTTAAATTATCACTAAGTAAAGGATTACCAAGTAAATTATTACGATTATTAAACCATTCTATAAGTTCATATTTTGAAATGTTTTTTAAGAAAGGTAAAAAGTTTATTTTTACTATTTCTTCATGTTTTTCTAAACCTTTAATCAATCTATTACTAATATTAAAAGTACATATACCACTAATACCAGTTTTTGTTAATTGAACTTCTCCTGGTTCTTTTCTAATAAGAACACTATCTTCATAATGTGATAACTCAACATCACATCTTACACCTTGCCAATCTTTTAAGAAAGCCTCTTTTGTTGTTAGGGCTGTTAGAGCAGGATAGGTTTTTACTTCTCTAAATTTAAAACTTTTAAGTAGATTAAAACCATTTCCATCACTACCTGTCTTAGGTGCTGCGAAAGATCCAGTTGCGATAACTAGACAATCACTTTCTAATTTTTCTCTACCATGAACAATAAACTTATTATTCTTATTTTCTATCTTATTAACATAAAAATTAGTCTTTATGTCAATATTAGAAGAATTATTAATCTTATTAAGTAATGCCTCTTTAATAGTTAATGCTTGATTAGAAAAGGGATAATAATAACCATTCCTTATTTTAGGTACAACTCCTAAGCTTTCGAAAAAAGATAATACTTTGTCCTTATTATCACTTGTAATAATTGGTTCTAATAATTTCTTATTAGTAGTTTCATAATGATTAATAGTAAAATCATCATTAAAATAATTACAGCGTCCATTACCAGTAGCAAGAATCTTTTTAGCACATTCAGGATTTCTTTCTAAAATAATAATATGATTATTCTTGTTTTTAGCAGCATTGATAGCGCAAACAAGTCCTGAAGCTCCTCCACCAATAATAATTATTTCACGCATGGTATCACCTCTTTTTATTTCTTTTTATAATATCTTCTTAATACTTTTTCTGGATTCTTTACTTTATCAGTATTAGCAAATTCTCTAATGTCTTTAGGATATTCTCTAATATCCATTATATCATTTTCTCCAGATTTTTTGTTATAAGCTTTTGGTAATAATGGAAGATAATTCTCTCTAAAGAATTCTTCACTTAATTTTTTATCAGTAACTTTACCAAATGGTTTAAATGATTGATATTCAATCATTCTATTAATCATTTCATATAATTCTCCAACATAGTATACATTTTTACTTAATAAAGCTTGTGCTACTCTTAATGTAGAAATATAATTCTCTCTTTCAGCAAATTCTAATTTACCATAGGTATTATCATATATTACTTCGTGATCTCCTTGAAATAAAGATGTAAGCCTTAAATCTCTCCAAGCAAGTAAAGAACTATATAATAGTCTTTCATCACATACATGTATCGTATACATATCATGATCAAAAGTAGTTTTAAATGTAAATATAGGATCACTAGTTGGATTAACAAATTGATTAGGATTAGCAGTCGCTACTAAAAGTTTGTTATCAGCTTCTGTTACTGATCGCACTTTTTCAAAGTGATTGATATAATTCATTATTTCTTTTTCTTTTGTCATTTTATGCACCTCCAAAAACTTTTTATATTATAACATAAAACTCGATATTAACCAAATAAAAGAAAAAGATTTATCATTTGATAAACCTTTTTAAGCATTTTCTAAGAAAGCAATATATCCTTTATAAGCTTCATAAATATCAGCTTTAGAAGTTACTTCCCAAGGAGCATGCATACTAAGTAGTGCAACACCACAATCAATTACTTCTACATTATAATTAGCTAAAATATAAGCAATTGTTCCTCCACCACCAACATCTACTTTACCTAATTCTGCTATTTGATAGCAAATATTATTATCATCTAATATTCTACGGATATCTGCAATATACTCAGCGTTAGCATCATTACTACCACTTTTACCACGAGCTCCAGTAAACTTGCAGAAAGCCATTCCTCTACCTAAATATGAAGCATTTCTTTTCTCCATTACATCAGCATATAATGGATCAAATCCAGCATTTACATCACTTGATAACATACGAGAGTGTGAAAGTACTCTTCTAGCTGCATTTGGTGAAGTCTCATTCATAAGTAGGCATATTTCAGCAATAGCATTTTCATAGAAATGAGATTCCATTCCAGTAGCTCCAACACTTCCTATCTCTTCTTTATCTACTAAAATACAACTAATTGTCTTAGTAACATGTTCAGTATCTAAGAAAGAAATTAGAGAAGTATAAGCACACACTTTATCATCTTGACCATAAGCCATTACCATACTTCTATCAAGTCCAAAGTCACGAGCACGTCCTGCCGGAACCACTTCAATTTCTGCAGAATAAAAATCTTCTTCTTCAATATCATATTTTTCTTTTAATAAATTTAAAATATTTTTCTTTACTAAATCCTTTTCTTTATCATCTTCTACTACTAATGGTCTACTTCCAATTAAAACATCTAAGTTTTCTCCTTCTACCACTTTTGATGCTTCTTTTTTCATTTGCTCTTGTCCTAAATGTGGAAGTAAATCAGTAATACCAACAACCGGATCTGAAGGATCTTCTCCTATTTTTATATTAATCTTAGTACCATCTTTTTTTACTACTACTCCATGAAGGGCAAGTGGTAATGTAACCCATTGATATTTCTTAATACCGCCATAATAATGTGTATCAAGATAGGCAAAATCACTATCTTCATACAAAGGATTAGCTTTAATATCTAGTCTTGGTGAATCTATATGAGCTCCTAATATATTCATACCTTTAGTTATAGGTTCACTACCTATCACAAATAAAGCCACTGATTTATTCATATTATTTACATAAATTTTATCTCCAGTATGAATCTCTATATTATTATCAATAAATTCATCTAAGTTCTTAAAACCACGTCTTTCTACTCTTCTTATTATTTCTTCAGTACATTCTCTTTCTGTTTTATTATTAGAAATAAAATCTTTATAATCTTCTCCAATAGCATTTAAAGTATCAATATCATCTTCAATATACTTCTTCCAAGCATTATCTCTTTCCATGTACTTTCCTCCTATTCTAATTAATTATATCAAAAAAAAGAAAAGATTTAAACTTTTCTTTTTATAATTTATAAAATCATGACATATCTACAACATAAGGATTAGTGGTAGAACCATCTCCTAAGATATATTCAGTACTTTTTGGTAAAGCTATAACAGGACGTACATAAAGATTAAGACCAGCCTCATAATATGATATATTACCATTAGTATCAACATGATGAAGTCTAAATTCTATAGCATTACTATGGGTATGATAACCAACTCCGTATGGAGATAATAACCAATAATGACCACCTATTTTTCTTAATATATCATTTCCTAATAAGTTCATTTCTCCAGCGGTAGGAAGTCCAATAGGATATGTTAATTTAGCTTTATTATTTGCCACACTAAACCGATCGGTTTCAGCAGAACAGTCAAAATTCTCGCCTTCATTTATGGTATCACTATAATGTTTAAATGATATATGCGTATTAGTACTACCACCATTAGGGTTCCAACCGTTAGTAGCGGCATTGGTTGCACTTCTATCATTACAATAAACAACATCTTCAATTTTACTAGTATAAGGTGCCAAATTATTAGCATACCAACCATCTATCATTTCTTTTACTGTTGAACTAGTCATATTTACATTATTACCATATAACATTTCATTTAAGGCATCATTTGCACTTTTTCCATTAGTTAAGGTAATATAATGAGCGTTGTATTGACCATACGGATCAGTGCTTTTAGAAGTATAATAAACATAATATAATTCCGTACAACTGTTAGAAGTTGTAAAACAAGTATAGTGATGATTATCTAATGTATTATAATCATTACTCCATGTTCCCGTTATTGCCATAGTATCAGTCAATGTATATGTACCGCCACTATATACAAAAGAGTTTCCAAACACATATTGAGTTGTATCATTATATAAAAATCTTCCAGAAGTGATATATTTTGTATTATACATGTAACTAAAATTAGCTGGACTATTACTGCTACTGCTACTATTAAAGGGACTAGACCCTATAGCTTGATCCGCTCCTGTATTAGTACATTGGCCATTATTAGCAACTCCATTATAAATCATTTTGGTAGCACCAGTTGAAGTTGTCCTATACATTTGCCAACAAAAACCAGCAAAAATTACATTCCATTTTTCTTTAATAGCTTCAGCTGCTGTATTTCCTGATGGCGATGCTTGCCAATAAAAAATCGGTTCAGTTGCGGCTGCTTCATTTATAGTATCAACACTATCGCCCTCATATTCTTCTGCATAATAACTAGATTGAGCATTTTCTTTAAGAACATTATATAGTTTCGGTTCAACATATTTTTTTACATTAACATCACCGAATATATTTAAGTTAGTACTTAAGGAAGAATAACCTATTCCTATAAAAAGGAATAACGCTAAAAAGACGTTTAAGACTATAAAACGTTTCTTTTTATTGGTTAGTTGTTTCCTTCTTCTTTTTTTCATACACGCTCCTATTTTAATTATATAATAAACTTAGTTTTTTTTCTATATAAAAAAGTCGTATAAACGACTTTATAACCAAACACCAAATATTATTCCTGACATGGCTAAGAATAGGCCTCCTACCCAGAATAGTTTTACTATATCTGATTCACTCCACCCTAATTTTTCAAAATGATGATGAAGTGGTGTCATTAAGAATAATTTTCTATGTAATACTTGAACCCAAAATACTTGGATTATTACTGATAATGTTTCAATAACAAATATACCAGCAACAACTAATAATGTTAATTCTCTATGAGTTAAGATTGCTATGGCTCCCATAACTGCTCCAAGAGCTAAAGAACCAGTATCTCCCATAAATATTTTGGCTGGATGAGTATTGAAAAGTAAAAATCCCATTAATGATCCAACTAATATTAAACTAAATATTCCGATATCTTCATAACCAACTGTTAATGATATAAGTGAGAAAGCTATGAAAGCTATAGCAGATAATCCTCCGGCGAGACCATCTAAACCATCAGTTAAGTTAACAGCATTGCTTGCGCCGACAAGGATAAATAGAATTACTAATCCATATAACCATCCAAATTCTAAATCAATGTGTAGTGTTCCAACTATCCAAGCTGTTTGTCCTCCACTACGCATATAAATATAGAAGAATCCTATTGCAATTAATACTTGCATAAATAATTTTTGATATGTAGTTAGTCCCTCATTATTACCTTTTCTAATTGATAAGAAATCATCTAGGAAACCTATTAGCGCATAACCAATAAAAACTAACAATACTATTCCTAGATTAGATGTATAAGTTATCTTATCAAAAAAGATTAAGCCTAGTGTGGCAAATACTGTTGGTAATATAAATATTAAACCACCCATAGTAGGCGTTCCATCTTTTTTACGATGCGCCTCACCAACAAATATACTTATTCGTTGTCCAACACGCATTTTTTTTAAAAGAGGTATTAATATAAGTCCTAATATGCTTGAGGCAAAGAAGCCAATCATAATGGCAACAATTGCTTTTGTTAAAAGTAGCATATAATCCTCTCCATTCCACAATAATTATATCATTTATTATAATATTATATTTATTTTTTAATATATTTTACATTTATATTTACATATCAAAACACTCAAATTTTATTGTATCAAAAAAAGTAGTGAATTACACTACTTTTTCTTGTTCTTCTTCTTTTTCTTGTTCTTCTAGTTGTTTTTCATCTTCTTCTACTAATTCATCCATCATATCAGTAACTTCATTTCTATGAGAACGTTTTGCATATTTTCTTTCCATATCTCTACTTACATTATAAGCAAGAGCTGTAGCAGAAGCTGCGGCTACTAAAGCAGTAGCTAAATCACTTGGTAATGATTGAATCATAGTAGCTTGTTCAGCAGTTAAACCAATTAAGCCTTCTCCTAAATTAGTTACATCAACCATACCTTGATTCATTTGAGATATAATATCTGGATTTTTAGCAAAATATTCCATAGTTCCAACAACAGCAGTTAAATCATGTTGAGGATGAGCAGCAGCATAATCTTTTGTTACTTGTAACAAGTCAGCTACAGTATCTGTAAATGTCTTATGAGATTGTGTTGCAATATTTGCTAACTCTTGTAATGCTTGAGCATCTGTTATTGTACCATTTGCCAAACGAGTTGATACATCACTCATCTGTGTATATGTATCTGTATAGAACTGATGAGCCGCATCATGACGAGCATGATCTAGTATATGATATGGGTCTGATCCAATATCCCAATTAGTTTGATCAAGTGATGCTCTTTCATGAACATTACTTCTTGATAGAACATTCTGTTCTATTTGTGATCTCATTCCTTCTGAGAAGACATCACGTTTTCCAGCAATTTCTGCTCCTGTTTGATTTACTTGACTCATTGTTTGAGCATTTTGTCCATTTACTCTAACTATTTCATCTTGATGAGCTTCTAGAATTCTTTGTTGTTCAGCATTTACACGAATAGCATTTACTGCTGATATAGCAGCTGATGTTACAGCTATTGTTGTAAATAAATCTCTAATAAATGGATCAGGACGATAATCTAACATCTCTGCTAATGGGAAGTAATGTTTCTTTCCAGTAGAACGTATTCCAAAGATACTCATATCTTCTGAAGTGTGGGCAGCAAGCAATTTTTCTTCTTGCATGAAACCACTTAATACTGCTTGATCATCTCCCTTTTCAATACCATCTAAATATTGAGTTTGGGCTTTTTCTAAACGATCTTCTAATTCATTATCATAATCATAAGTCTTAGCAAAACGTATACCTACAATGTTCATCTTACTAGCAGCTGCTTTCATATCTTCACTCATTCCATGAAGACCACCAGATAATAATTCTCTAGCTTGTTCTTGCATTGTTCTAATATCCATACAATTAGCTGCAGCTGTTGCTAACATTTCTCTACGCGCTGCTTTTAATTTATCTCTTGTAGCTTTATCTAGATTACTATCACGTAACTTTTCATCTAGAGCAGTAATTTGTTTATATGTTGTAAATACAATTCTATAAGCAGCTGTCATTTCTTCATTTAGAGCATTTACTTTTCCTAAAATGTATTCATTCATTTTCTCTTCAATAACAACATTTACTATTTGAGGATACCCTTCTTGAACTATATAACCGCCACGATAACTTCTGAATAAAGTTTCTAATTCTTCAGGAGATAAACCATCAATTCTCTTCTTCATTTCTGCAACTAAATCAACTGATTTCTTAGTTTTAAATATTCCTCTTGCTAATTTCATTACAGCCGATCCAGCAAGTTTTAATATTCCTGGAGCTATATGAACGATATTATATAAAACTCCATTAGATTTTAAATCATCCCAGAAACTCTTAACTACTCTAGCATTTTTCCATTTATATTTACTTGCATCTTTTCTTTCAATATTTAAATCTTTACAAATCTTTCCATTGATGATTTCACGTAAACCAATTGGTCTTTCACGATTGATTGGTTTAGGACCTTTTTCTTCTTCCTCTTGGTCAACTTCGCCAACATTGTCTTCTGGTCCATCGACAGCAACTAGTCCATCATCATCTTTGTCTTCTTCGCCAGAATCGATTTGTGTTTCGTTATCTTCATCATTATCTTTTTTATCTTCTTCATCTAAATCAATATCATCTATTACATTTGATATATCATTATCAATATCAGCTATTGATAAATCATCTTCAGGTACTTCAACATCAACATTATCCATTTCTTCATCAATAGCATTAGCTATATCATTACTATCAAGTTCATCATCTCTTCCAGCTGGAAGTCTAAGTGGTGCTTGATCATCATCTCCATATCCAACTCTTCTTCCATCTATTGTTTCTCCAGGAAGAGCTGGAATATCTCCAATTACTTGGCCAGGAAGTTCTGGTTGTTCATTAACTATAGTCTCTTCTACTGGTTCTTCTACTCTTTGTTTTTCAATAATGTCATATGTTGAATATACATTGTCATCTGACATAACTCCAGAAGCATCATGATTCTTAATAATTTCATGAATTTCAGGATCATATTTCTTTCCAGTAAATCTTTCAAATTGATCAATAATATATTCATCTTCGGTCATATTACGTGATTCATATATGATTCTTTCTGGTACAACACCATTAAATACAACTTCACTTCTTGGAATTCCTACTGGAGCTTTTGGTGTTTCTTTTGTTTTTACTTTAGGCTTTTCTTCTGCTTGTTGTACTGCTTGAGGCATTGCTTGTAAATTACTAAGTATATTCTGATACATTTCTATTGGTACTGGAAGATTTCTAGCTTCCTCTTTCATAGTTACAACTTGATTAGGATAATACAATATATTAATAGCATCTAAAATACTTAGTTCTTTATTTGTTTCCATTACATTTAGAATTTCACTAAATATTTGATTTTTGGCTTCTTGTAGTAATTCTTTTTCTTTCTTACTATGTCCACCTCTCTTATGAACTATATCTCCTAATCCTTTTTGTTCTAAAATCTCAGTTAATCTTTTACGACTTTTTAAAGTCTTCATTATTTCTTTATATTCACTATATTCAATTTCTAAGTTAGAAGCTACTAAAACATCTTCTTCTATTTGTTTACTCTTTCTTTCTAATCTCTTAATCTTTCTCTCTAACTTAGCTACTCTACTTTTATAATCATTCCATACAGCTTCATTACTATACATAGCTGCATAATAATCATCATAAGTTTCTTT
>JAEEGL010954537.1_pt1 | contig 31518 bp, 26 predicted proteins | sample 9134231 | NCBI WGS metagenome assembly JAEEGL01 (sample SAMN16246548, study PRJNA631951) | gut metagenome | biome: gut microbiome; feature: rumen; material: fiber-attached | host: Bos | place: Iran: Karaj | collected 2018-10 | reverse complement strand
CGACCTGTGGAACCGTTTCAACATTCACAGCGAGACGGACTACAAGGAGCTCATAGCCCACTTCGAGAAACTGCGCAAGGCCGTAGGGTAAGTATTGAGTGACAAGTGACAATTGTGCATATTTGACTAATCATAAGATAAACAATGAGTGAACAAAACTCTTTCATGGTGTTCTCGGGCACTGCCACGAGATACCTCGCAGAGAAAATCTGCCTAAGTTTAGGTTGTCCGTTAGGAAAGCTGGTCATCACCAAGTTCTCTGACGGCGAATTTTCAGTCAGCTACGAGGAGTCCATTCGCGGTCGCGACATTTTCCTGGTACAAAGCACCTTCCCAAACAGCGACAACCTCATGGAACTGTTGCTGATGATTGATGCTGCCAAGCGCGCTTCGGCACGTACCATCAATGCCGTCATCCCCTACTTCGGTTGGGCCCGTCAGGACCGTAAGGACAAGCCGCGTGTCAGCATCGGTGCCAAGCTGGTGGCCGACCTGCTCTCGGCGGCTGGTGTCAACCGAGTCATCACCATGGACCTGCATGCGGACCAGATTCAGGGATTCTTCAACGTTCCCGTCGATCATCTTTACGCTTCCAACGTCATACTCCCCTATCTGCAGAGCCTCAACCTGCCCGACCTCTGCATCGCATCGCCTGACGTGGGCGGATCCAAGCGTGCCAACACCTACGCCAAGTACCTGGGATGCCCGCTCGTGCTCTGCAACAAGACCCGTGCCCGTGCCAATGTGGTGGAGTCCATGCAGATTATCGGCGACGTGGAAGGCAAGAACGTGGTCATCATCGACGATATGGTGGATACCGCAGGCACTATCACCAAGGCTGCCGACATTATGAAGGCTGCCGGAGCAAAGACAATTAGGGCCTGCGCCTCACACTGCGTCATGAGCGGACCAGCCAGCGACCGTGTGGAGAACTCCACCCTTGAAGAAATGGTATTTACTGACTCCATACCCTACAACCACAAGTGTTCTAAGGTCAAGCAGCTATCGGTTGCTGACCTCTTTGCCCAGACCATTCGGCTGGTCATTGAGAACAAGAGCATTTCAAGTCAGTACCTGATTTAATAATTGAAAATTGAAAATTGAAAATTGAAAATTGAAAATTGAAAATTGAAAATTGAGAATTGATAATTGACTATTGAGAATGAAACTAAACCAACTCTTTGCAGGAGCCGTCATGACATTGGCGCTGCTTGCATCCTGTCAGCAGAACAGCTACAGAATTGAAGGAAGCGGTGAAGCGCTGACCGACGGCGACACGCTCTTCCTGACCACTGACCTGACCATGCTGACACCCAGCGACACCATAGTGGTGAAGGACGGTAAGTTCAGCATTACGGGCGAGACGGACTCCACCTACTTCTGCCTGCTCTACTCCGCCCGCGAGAATGCTCTCGCCATGCCGTTCTTCGTTGAGCCTGGAACCATCAGGATTGACCTGCCCAAGGACATGGAGAAAGCCCGCGTCTCAGGCACCCTCTGCAACCAGGAGTGGCAGATAGTCAGCGACACAATGGCCGTGATGAGCAAGAAGATGAACCAGTTAGCCATGCAGGCTTACGGCGGACAGCTCAACATGGAGCAGCAGGCCAATCTGGAGGATGAGGCAGAACGACTGAACGACCAGTTCAGGCAGTTTATCTACAAGACCGGCAAGCGCAACATCAACAATGAGTTCGGTTATTTCATCGTCACCTTCTACAGCGACGGACTCCTGAAGCCCGACCAGTGCAAGGAGCTGATTCAACTCATGCCCGACGCCCTGCGGCAGCGCACACCCATCAAGAAGATGGAGCAGGCATTGGGAGTCTTACAGTCCACCGCTGTGGGCGAAACAATCAAGGATTTCCGGATGGCCGGTCTCGACGGTAACGACATCAGCCTGCTGGACGAAGTCAAGAAAAACCAGCTGACGCTGCTCGACTTCTGGGCATCGTGGTGCGGTCCCTGTCGCAGGGCCATGCCGCAGGTGGTTACCATTTACCAGAAATTCCACGACAAGGGCTTCGGCATCATCGGCATCTCGCTGGACGAAGACAAGGACAGCTGGGCAAAGGCTGTGCAGGAACTCGGCATCACCTGGACGCAGATGTCCGACCTGAAAGGCTGGGACAACGCCATTGCCAAAGCCTTCAACATCCGCGCCATCCCCCACATGATGCTTGTTGACCAGGAAGGACGCATCGTGAAGGACGCCATCTCCCCCGAGGAACTGGAGCTGCTGCTCACCGAGAAACTGAAATAAGCCCCGTTGGTCCTGTAAGACCCATAAGGCCCATTACCCTTTAGACAAAAAAGCACCGCCCATGGCCGAAGCCACAGGCGGTGTTTTTCTTTATTGCATATCCTCTTATACCAGGGCAGGCAGTTCCAGCCACTTCACGTAGCAGAAGTCCTGACGGTGAGGCAGGTGCTTGTTCTTGGGATACATGCGCACGGCACTCTTGTACTGGCCGAACTGCTGGGGAGCCAGCAAAGCCTCGAAGGTGTAGTTGTTGCCTTCGTGACCCGTCATCTTCAGCGGCTCAACGTTGAAGATACGCTCCTCTCCGTTCTTGTTGATGAAGACGTTGACCTTCTCCAGAGCAACGGCATCGTCGAGACCCTGCTCGTTGATGACGAACTTCAGGTTGTACTTCTGGCCGGCCTCGCCACCCGTTGCGGGGAAGTCCCACTCGGCGCTGACCACGTTGATGGCATCCCAGCGCTCGGCAACGGCCTCCTTCCACTGGGCAATCTCCTTGGCCAGACGGTTGTCGTCCTTCGACAGCTCCTTGAAGCGCTTGGCTTCCTTCTCATAGAACTTGGAGTAGTAGTCGTCCAGCTGACGCTTCATGGTGTAGTGCGGAGCAATCTGGGCAATAGAGTTCTTGATGACCTTGACCCAGCCCTTCGAGATGCCCTTCTTATCCTTATTATAATAAAGAGGTACAATCTCGTTCTCCAGCAGCGAGTAGATGGTAGCAGCATCCAGCTGATCCTGATAGCCCTGGTTCTGGTAAGTGCGCTTCTCGGTGAGTGCCCATCCGGCACCCTCGCGATAGCCCTCCAGCCACCAGCCGTCCTTCACGCTGAGGTTGACCACACCGTTCATCTCGGCCTTCTCGCCTGACGTACCCGAAGCCTCCAACGGACGGGTCGGCGTGTTCATCCAGATGTCAACACCCGATACCAAGCGACGTGCCAACAGGAAGCCGTAGTCCTCAAGGAAGATACTCTTACCCTGGAACTCAGGACGCTGGCTAATCTCAAAAATCTTCTTGATGAGTCCCTGACCGGCACCGTCGGCGGGGTGTGCCTTACCGGCAAACAGGAAGACAACGGGACGCTCGGGGTTGTTCACAATCTGGCTAAGACGCTCCAGGTCGGTAAACAGCAGGTGAGCACGCTTGTAGGTTGCGAAACGGCGGCAGAAGCCAATCACCAGCGCATTGTGGTTGAATCGCTCCAGCAGCTTCACCACACGCGAGGGGTCACCCTGATTCTTGAGCCATGTCTCGCGGAACTGCTCCTTGATATATTCGAAGAGCTTGTTCTTCAGCTTCATGCGGGTAGCCCAGATTTCCTCGTCGGGACAGTTGTAGATGCCGTGCCAGATTTCCTCGTTCGACTGGTCGCCCATGAACTTCTCGTCAAAGTACTTGGCATACAGGTTACGCCACTCGGTAGCGGCCCACGTCGGGAAGTGCACACCGTTGGTAACGTAGCCCACGTGGTTCTCCTCGGGATAGTAGCCCTTCCAGATGGGAGCAAACATCTGCTGGCTCACCCATCCGTGCAGCATGCTGACGCCGTTCACCTCCTGACAAGTGTTGCAGGCGAAGGTTGACATGCAGAACTTCTCGCCGTGGTCATCGGGGTTCGTGCGACCCATGCCGATGAACTCATCCCACGAAATGCCCAGCTTCTGCGGATAGCCGCCCATGTACTTGCCAAACAGGCCTTCGTCAAAGTAGTCGTGGCCGGCAGGTACGGGGGTGTGGACGGTATAGAGCGAAGAGGCACGTACCAGCTCCATAGCCTGGTTGAACGTCAGACCATCCTCAATATAGTCGCAGAGGCGCTGCAGGTTACACAGGGCAGCATGTCCCTCGTTGCAATGGTAGATGTCCTTCTTGATACCCAGCTTCTTCAGCAGCAGCATGCCGCCGATACCGAGCAGAATCTCCTGCTTCAGACGGTTTTCCCAGTCACCGCCATAGAGCGAATGGGTAATGGGCTTGTCGAAGTCAGAGTTCATTTCGTTGTCAGTATCCAGCAAATAGAGGCTGACACGACCCACATTCACGCGCCAAACATAAGCGTGAACCTGATAGTTGGTATAGGGCACGTCAACCACCATCGGGTTGCCGTCCTTGTCAAGCTGGCGCTCAATGGGGAGTGAACCGAAGTTCTGGCTCTCGTAGTTGGCAATCTGCTGTCCGTCCATGGACAGGCTCTGGGTGAAGTAGCCGAAACGATACAGGAAACCAACGGCACACATATCAACGTTAGAGTCAGAGGCCTCCTTGACATAGTCGCCGGCCAACATGCCCAGACCGCCTGAATAGATCTTAAGGGCTGAGTGCATACCGTACTCCATGCAGAAGTAGGCTACCGACGGGCGCTTGCTGTCGGGCTTCACGTCCATATACTCACGGAACATGTCATATACACACTTGATACGCTTCATCAGCGACTTGTCTTTCAGAATTTCTTCCTTGCGGACGTAGCTCAGGCGCTCAAGCAGCATCACGGGATTATGCTTTACATCGTGATAGAGTTCAGGGTCGAGGTCACGAAACAGATCGCGAGCCTGATAATTCCATACCCACCACAGGTTGTGGGCAATCTCATCCAGACATTTCAGCTGTTCTGGAAGACTTGATTTCACTGTCAGCTCCTTCCATTGTGGAGCATTTGCATAGTCAGCTTTAATTTTCATAATTCTTTCATGCCCCCTAAGTTAGGGGGTTGGGGGTCTGAACAAACGTTCATTAGCACCATTAAACTATTAATACTATATTTATATTAAATATCTATTTTGAGGCCGTTCAGACCCCTGCAGTCCCCTCGCTCGGCTTTGCCGCTTTGCTCAGCAAAGAACTTAGGGGACGTAGTGCTGCCTTTCTCAGCGCCAAATCGTAAGCCTGCTCATAATACTTGATAAACTCGCTCCACAGCGCCTTATGCGACAGGGCCTCGGCATGCTTGCGGGCTGCGTCAATGCTCTTCTTCGGCAGGTTCGAGTAGTCGGCAACGGTATCCTTGATGGCGTCGGCCACCTCAGAGTAGTTGTAGTCGGTGCGGTGAATCACCTTCACGCCGTCCTCAATCTCGCCATACTTGCCAAACACCCTGTTGGCCCACAGGCCGAAGCCAGCCAGGTCAGTCGTGATGCAGGGCACCTTGAAGGCAATGGCCTCTAACGGCGTATAGCCCCAGGGCTCGTAGTACGACGGGTAGATGCACAGGTCGTTGCCCAGCACCACGTCGTAGTAGGTCATGTTGACAATGCCGTCCTTGCCGTCCAGATAGCAGGGCAGGAAGATGACCTTCACCTGCTCGTCCTTACGGTTGTGCATGTCGTAGTATTTCATCATACCCAGCACGTTGTCGTGGCTCATGTTGTGCAGCCAGTGGGTAATCTGGGGAACCTCCAGCGGCGTGTCAAACACGGGCTTTTCTGCCTTGCCTTTCTCGTAGGCCTCCAGCGCACCCAGGCGGTCCTGCAGGTCCTTGCGGGGCTCTCCCACCCAACCGGGCACCTCGATGAATGCCACCACCTTCTTCTTCAGCTCGCGGTCGCGTAGCAGACGGTTCATGGCTTCCACAAACACATCGATACCCTTATTCCTGAATTCGTAACGACCACTGGTCGAAACAATTAACGTATCATCGTTCAAGTCTTCCCCTAACAGGGCATTGGCCACGCTGAGCAGACGCTTGCGGGCTGCCTTGCGCTTCTTGGTAAAGGTAGCGGCCGACTGGGGAACGAAGCTGTTGTCAAAGCCGTTGGGCAACACCAGGTCAACCGGCTTGTCAAGCAGTTCCTTGCACTCGTTGGCGGTAATGTCGCTCACCGTCGTGAAGCAGTCCACGTGCAGCGCCGTCTGCTTCTCAATGGAGTGTTTCGACTGCATGTTCAGCTCGTCAGCCATCTGGTCGCCGTTATAGGCAAACAGGTAGTCGTACAGCGGCTTCTGGTTGCCGGCTATCGAACGGCCGATGCTCGTTGCATGCGTCGTGAATACCGTACCAATCTGCGGCAGTTTGTTGTTGATGTACAGCGCACCAAGGCCGCACATCCACTCATTGGCGTGGTAAATCACCTTTGCGGTGTGGTCTAAAGCCCCGCTGTTAGTGTGGTCTAAAGCCCCGCTATTAGTGTGGTCGAAAGTTCCGCTTTCGACAAAGAAATGGTACATGCTTTCCACCACCAGGGCAGCGGCATACGAGAACATCGATGCCTCATCGTAGTCACCATAGGCATGAAGACTATCTACCTGATAGTGCTCCCATAGCCAGGTGTAAATCTCGTTCTTTTTCTTGAAGAAAGGTTCAAAATCAACCAGAACGGCAATAGGATTTCCAGGAACCGTCCAGCGCCCTACCCTCACGGTAAGGCCGTCAGCTACGGCCTGCTTTCGCCAATCGGCAAGCAGCGCCTTGTCCTCGCTGAAATACGGGCTTTCCTTCTTTTTCCAAAAATCAGGGCCAATGAAAATCACCCTGTCCTTCATCATATCCTGTAAAGTCTTTGCCCTGGAAGAAAGCACGGTATATATGCCGCCTACTTTATTGCAAACTTCCCAGCTTGACTCAAAGATATAATCAGGTCTTAACAATTCTTTTTCCATTGTTGTACGTATAACGGGCGCAAAGGTACTTAAAAAAAACATAAATCTTGTAAGTTTTTGCACTATTTTTTACGTAAACGATGAAATAATTGATTTACATTTAGTACCTTTGCCCCCAACAGCAAAGATTACGACATGAAAAGAATCGTCATTCTATACGTTTTTCTCCTTGCAGTCGTAGCCGCCAGCGCACAACAGGAGGAGAAGCCCTTCAAGGGATATTTCGCCAACGAGGAGCTCAGCGTCTATATGCGCATCAACCTCCACGACAACATGGACATCCCCGACCACGACCTCTACGGTCCACTCCCCGGCTACCTTGCCAAGGAGCACAACGGCTTCTACTGGGTCATTGTTGATGCAAAGGTCAAAAGCAAGAAGAAGGCCACCATACAGCTCATCAACGACTACGGCAGCGAGGACCTCACGGCCACCCTCCACCTGCCCAACGACTCCACACTCGTCTTGGAACAGGGCGAAGGCAGCTCCATCAAGGTCCCCAAGGACGGCAAGTGGTTCAAGCTGCCCTCAAAAGTCACCTTTAAGCGCAAATAACGCTCAAAGCTCAAAACTCAAAGCTCAAAGCTCAACCAGTCACCCACTTCACCAGCAGGAGCACTACCGGTATGGTGATGAGGAAGATGCCGATGATGTCGATAATGACACCCGACTTTATCATCTTCGTAATCGGCACATAGCCCGACGCATAGACAATGGCGTTGGGCGGTGTTGACACGGGCATCATGAATCCCAGCGACGTTGACAGGGCAATGCCTACGGCAACGGGTATCGGACTGAGACCCAGAGACACGGCCGTGCTGATGGCTATCGGGGCTATCAGGTTCGTGGCTGCTGTATGCGACGTGAGTTCCGACAGCAACAGACCGCAGACACAGAAAATGGCTACAAACTCCAGCTCCGACGGCTGTCCTCCCAGCCACTGGCGGATGCCTTCGCCCGTCCACTCAGAGAGTCCCGTCGAGTACATCAGGTTACCCATTGCCAGGCCGCCGCCAAACAGCAGCAGCGTCCCCCACTCTATGCCCGCCATGCCGTCCTTCCACGTCATCGTCATCTGACCTTTCTTGATGTTGACCGGCAGGAAGAAGAGCAGCAGACCGCCAATCATGGCAGCCATCTCCTCAGGCAGGTACTTGTTGAACTCCTTGACAACCTCAGAGTTCGAGCCATACACAATGCTCAGCACGCCTGGCGTCACCCAGATAACCACCGCCACGGCAAAGGCAATGAGCGTATTCTTCTGCGCCCTGGTCCATTTGCCCAGCTCCCTGGCATGCTTCTCAATGAACTCATGCGCACCCTTGATATGCTTCACGTCGGCAGGGAACATGCGCCACAGCACCACGTAGGCAACGACAAAGTATGCCACCATAGCCACAAAGCCCCACACCATCCATTCAAAGAACGATACCTGGTGCGCCTGCGGAGCCAGCTCCTCCAGGAATCCCAGCATGATGATGTTGGGAGGCGTGCCGATGGGCGTCAGCACACCGCCAATAGAGCAGGCGTAGGCCGTCATCAACATCAGGCCGGTGGCATATTTGTAGTTCGAAAGGTCTATCTGCCTTCCGTTGGCTGCCATCATCTCACGGATAGCTTCCAGCAGTCCCAGCGATATAGGGAACATCATCGCCGCCGTTGCCGTATTACTGATCCATCCGGAGCAAATCATGCAGGCAAGCCCCATCGCAATAAAGATGCGGCGCGGAGAGTCGCCCACCCACTTCATCGACATGATGCCGTAGGCAATGCGCTTGTCCAACCCGTTCACCATCATGCCCTTAGCAATCAGGAATCCGCCCATGAACAGGAAAATCATGGGGTTGGCAAACGCCTCGAAAGCCGTCTTCATCGGCACCACGCCCACCAGTACGCAGAGCGTAGGCCCCAGCAGCGAAGTCACGGGAATGGCGACTGGCTCGGTAATCCACCAGATGGCCACCAGCGACATGATGGCCAGCAGCCGATGTTCTTCTACGGTAAGTCCCTCAATGGGAGTCATCCATATCAACAAGGCACAAAGCGGCCCCATGATTGCACCAAACACATGGCGTTTACGGTCAAAAGTTGATTCGTTCATATTTTTAGCTATTAATTCATTATCATTATTCTCCACAAAGGTACAACTTTTTCCGAACATACCATACATTGGAAGTCGTTTTCTTCAAAAAACAAGGGAATTATTTTGTTCATTGAGGATAATTCACTATCTTTGTCGGCAGAAAACTATAAAGGAAAGAATTATGCCAAAGATTTTTGAATACTTCGGTTTCATCTTTTATTTCTATTCTAATGAACATGAGCCAATACATGTTCATGTAATACATGGCGCAAGGGAGAGCATTTTCGACCTTATCATGATGGATGGTGTGCTGATAGATATACAAGTCCGTGAGAAGAAAGGGGCTGACCCTTTGTCCGAGAAAGACAAGCGCACAGCTGAATCTTTCATCCGGAAATATCACAAGAACATTATCGAAAAGTGGATTAAGTTCTTCGTCCTAAAGCAGACGGTTCGTTGTACAAACATAAAGAATAAGATTTAAGGAGGACATAATAATGGATAGGATTTATATCATAAAAGCAGAGGATGTAGGAAATCTGAGCGTTAGTCTGACGTTCAGTGATAAAACGACACAGATAATAAATGTAGGCGATTTTATCCGTCGTCACCCTCATCCTCAATACAACAAATACCTTGATCCTCGCCGATTCAGCCGTTTTGCTATTGAGAATGGCAACATCGTGTGGGGAAAGAACTGGGACTTGATGTTCCCAGTAGAACAGCTATATGCTGGGTCTATTGCATAACAACTGATTGTATCACTCTAAAAACTGAATTGCCTATGGGCTGAGAAAAATATAATAAGGACAAAAAAGATAAAGGCGTTAGCTTTTGATTCTGGTCTCTGAAAATCGGCAAATTAGATGAAGCACCAAGAGTAGAAGTTAATGCTCACGCTGGCTGGCGTGGGCTTTTACTCGGATATGGTGCATAGGTGTTTGCCGATACCTCAGAGACGTAGACGAAGTAAGTAGTCCACGTTTTTCTGTCCATCGAAGAGACAAAGGACTATATCATATATCAATAACTGGTAACAACAAATGAACATGAAAGAAAGAAAGTCTATGAGAAGAGTTTTTTTTACTATGATACTGATCCTCATGTCGGCAGCTGCCTATTCACAAGTTAAGAGGGACAGTATTATCATTGATAATGTTACAGGCGGGCGGGATACAACGGTCTTCCATAATCCCGATGAAGTGAGTATCATCACCACAGATTCAACACAGATTGTGAAGGTGATACGTAGAATGGGCGGTTGTATGCTGGGAAAAATTGATACAAACGAAGTTTACGAGAAAACAACAAGGATAAATGATTCCTGCCTGTCAGTCACTTCAAAGTTCTATTTAGCACCGATTATAACAGAAGCAGATACCAGTGGGTTAAAGGGTAGCATCCATTTTGCTGCTGGCGTTACTGCACCCTCTAACGTTCCAGACAACATGAGTTTTGATCCATGGAATTCTTTTGAACTCATGTTAACGGGTCTTGTAGATTATACTCCCAAAAACAGTTTACAAACCTTTTCAGCTGGACTGGGATTTACTTGGCACAATTTCGTCCTGAAGACCAATAAGATGTTCACCCAAAAAGAATACGGATACATCGATTTGACAGATTTTCCAGATGGTGCAGAACGAAGATGGTCAAACATACATTACTGGAGTCTTTCCGTTCCATTACTTTTCACCCAACGGTTCGACCGACGTGGATTATTCAAACTGACTGTTGGAGCCATTGTCAATTTCAACAAATCGGGCTATATTAAGAACACCTATGAGCTCAATCAATTAGAATACGACGTCAGGACTAATAAAATAGAAAACCGACCTGTAACGTTTGACCTTATGGGAATCATGAAGATATGTGGGATTGGCCTTTACTGTAGGTATTCTCCTTTCAGTGTATTGAAAGACGATTACGGGCCGCAGTTCCATTCACTTTCCTTTGGCCTATACTTCTAAGCAATGTCACACGGGGTCTGTCACTCTGTGCCAAGTGCACATCGGAACCGACCCCGTTGTGTTATTATGTCACAGGGGGGACAGTCCGGACAGCCCCCTTGACAAAATTGAATAATAATGTTTTTATAGCGGTATTTTGTAGCCAACGGTCAGCATGATGACGCTGTTCCTTACATTATTGTTTGGATTGTTAATCGTTTGACCCGCCACCTTTCCAGATGTCTTTTCAACCTTTGTCAACCCCAGGTTATAGCGGGCATCGATGATGAAGTTGTTGAACTCATAGGAGATGCCGAAGGGTATAGACAAGTCAAACGTGTTGTAAGCATCCGAAACATCAATGTCAGCAGACACCCCACCGCCCGAAGCTGATGCATTAGCACTTAGCAAAATGCCTGGCTGCACGCCAGCCTTTAGTGCAAGACCCGGTGCTACATAATAGTTCACTAAAAGCGGTATGTTCAAATAGTCGAGCTTCATCTTCGGATCACCTTGTGTATCCATAGCACATCCTTGCATGGTATAGAGCAGACCACCAGTGAGAGCCACTTGGTTGGAACGCTGATAGCCCAGCTCTGCACCTGCCACCAGACCAAACTTCATCTTTGCACCTTCTACATCACTTCCTGCAAACGTTGACAATACTCCACCTGCCATAGGCTTCACATAAACGGAACCAACGGCACTCTGTGCTGAAGCAGATACTGCTGCTACAGCAACGAAAAGAACTGATAACAATGTCTTTTTCATAATCGTACATTTTTACTTTATACCTTTGTTTTCATATTGGAATTCTTATCCCCCATGAGACTCTAATCTATTCAACAGTAGTTTCTTTAGGCTTCATTCCTGCCTGATTGGTGGTTTGAGAAGGTCGTTCTTGAATGAAGAAATAAGTTTTTGACGGCTTGCTGACACAGTTTGTTCCCAAATCCACGCCCCATCCGATAACACCTCCGAGCAGAATGTTGGCAAAAGTCCATTCGTTGACAGTCTTCTCTAATACAACATCCTGAAACTGGTGATGATCTGAAGTGATGGAGATGCGCTGGCCCTGGATTTTGTGTCGGTTGACCTCTACCACACACGGCAAATCAACACCTACATACTTGTTGATTTCAGTGATGATGGTAACTGGTTCATCCACTTGGCCGTCAATGGTTATTTGAGGGTTCCCTCCAGCAAAGAGTGTCGCGCAAGACGAAAGCAGCAAGGGCATAGCTGCTAGTACGATGTAACCTAAAACTTTCTTCATCAGAGTAGTGGGCGTTTATATGCCATCGCCCTTCGGCTCTATTATACTATAAAATATACTTTAAACCAAAGATAAGCTGAAGCAGATACTGCTGCTACAGCAACGAAAAGAACTGATAACAATGTCTTTTTCATAATCGTATATATTTATTCTAAAACAATTCATTACATAGGTCTGGGGATGTATAATTGTCTGAATCGGAAAATACCTAAGAAAATAAGTACTGCCAAGATAAACAATAAGACCACAAACATACACCACATAATCTTTGTCGTTCTTGATTCCTTTTCAAACTCCCTGCAATATTCAACGTATTTGTTCTTGCGATAGACAAAATAATGGCTAATAATTTCATCTATAGGAAAGATTAATGCCAACATAACAATAGCAAATATTATTTCGTTTTTAAACACCCCCATTATACTAAACCCACAAATAAATTCGCATATTGTCAGAATAAATAATAAGGTATCAAAGATATAAAAGTAACTTAATCCATGAAAGGTGCTGTTTGAAAGAGTCCCACCAGCATACTTGTTAGTATTTAATGGCGATGGAGTAGAAAAGGTACCATCAGTCATAAGAAAGACGGCATAATATAGATGGTTCAGAAATCTTTCAATCTGTTTCATATTGCAAAGATAATATTTTGACTATTCAACAGCAGTTTCCTAACTTGGTTAACTCAGCACAAATCTTTATCCAAAAAGAAAGTGCAGACTATCGCCATACACCTTCAAGGCTCACCACAAGCCCAAACACTCTATGAGAAGTCTGCACACTATGGTGCATACTCTATAAGCGTTTTGCTCTTTTTCCGAGGTGGTGATTCAGAAGGTGATTGAGCAAACAAAATGTCCGTGTCGCTAAGAACACGTTGCAAAAATACAAATAAGTAAGGAAAGAACAAAATAAAAGAACATTTTTTTTCTTTCAATGCCCTTTAATAACCTTTGTTAGGAAATCCTTAGGAAGAATTGGGGACTCTCATGACAATGAAAACAGTCCCCGATACAAACATCTGTTAGACGGCAGCACAAGCTTTCTTGCAGTACAGTGTTGACAGAATGCTATTATAATGGCATTTTTGATGGGAGTTTTCCGTTTTGGCCAACTTTTTCCGTGCGAAAATACAAAAAGTTGTCCAAAAAGTGCAACTTTTTTCTTTTAACATTTCGTCAATTCACTGATATTTAGTACCTTTGCGGTCTAAAATAAACAACTTCATTAATAAAAGTATAAAAGCCCATGGCAAATCCTATACACATAGATTATACAGAAGATTCTTTGAAGATACTGGATAACAAGTTCAGTAGTGTTACTGACGACCGTTTCATCTATTGTCTGCAAGAAGGGAAGTGGGATATGGAAGACATTGTCCGCTTTGGTGGACGTATTGAGATTGCCCACCAATATACAGCAGCAGAAAGAGAACGGCTTGAAGAGTTATCGAAGACCTATAATTCGGAATACCCCACTAACCATAGACGGTATTTTACCACAGCTGCTGACCTGATGAGCAGAATGCGCAGTACACTTAGTGCTTACAAGACAATCGTCTATGAATTCCGTACTGGCAAGCGAAAGCGGAAGAAAAAAACAGCTAATGGGCAAACACCACTGATGGGTGGTGATTACTCCAAGGACATGTTCGGCTGGGAGGTGTATGACAAGAAAGCGAAGGAATTGTATGATAAGTTGGAGGCCTATCTAAATGAAGCCATAGCTTGTGTTGATGTCTGTACGAAGGTTATAGATGAAGAGAATCATATCCGTCAGCATTCTGAGCTTTTCATGCCACTGTATGATGATAGTTTCAGGAACTCACTGCGCAATCATCACACTACAATTCAAGACCTTGAGAAATTGAATGTGTCTATTGATGATGACATCTTGAAAGCTATGAAGGAGGCAAAAGATGTGGAACAATTGATTTCTGACCTTTATCACATGCTGAACCATGATCGTTGGAACCATTTTGTCATCAGCAAGGCACTCGACGATGCCAAAGCCGCAGGTATCGACGAGGATGAGTTGTTGCTCTGGGGAAAGGAGAATCTTCCTCAGATTCTTAGGGTACGTATGATGTTGGAACACATCACAGAATTGGACATGGTCAAGGAGAAACATAAGGGCAAGTTGAGTGGATATTTCATGATGCGTTTCTTCTACTGGTGCCAAATTCTTGATAACAGACAGCATGCTGAACTGCTCAAATATGTTACACGCAAACTGAAAGGTGTTATTGGGGTCTGCCTAATAGGTGCTGTAAAGGCTGAAAAGAAGAAACTCCTTAAGTTAACGAACGATGACAATGGAAAGGTTCAAACTGCATTTAACCAGCAGTTGGATGACTTCTTGCTGTCGCTGCAAGATGAAAACATTAAAGAAGCGAGTTGATTTTGACTTTCTTCGCTCATTACGACTGACTTTAGAAATGGGCAAAATCGTTTGTTTTGACCTCGTTTTTAGTACTATAAGTCAAAAATAGTCTGTTGTTTTTGACTTGACTTTCTTCATATCAGGTCAAAACCATGCATTATTATCCGCATCATGTCCTGAGTTCAGGTCAAAAGCCCTCGTTTTCAGGTCAAAAAATAAGGTATAAGAGACCTTTCACCTTATCACGCGCAGTCAAAAAATCTTGCTAATTTACCATTTTTTTTGTATATTTTTGCACCATCTTCTCAGGCACGTAGCCGCGTGCCGATTATGAAGGGGTGGGACAGCAGGGGCGCGTCGGCAAGTAAACCTGAGACCACGTTTTACGTAAAAGTAAAAAGGTTTATGGAAAGTTGTATTGACAACACCAAGAGGTCAACAGCCGAAGCCATTATCAGCGAGGCTGTGAACATGCCGACTGCTGAAGAACAGCTTAGGCAGGAAAGGCGCACGGTGCTACAAACCATGCGCATCAAGAGTGACACGGAAGTAAGGCCTGAAGAGCCGACACTTTCGGTGGATGACGTGGGCTTCTTTGCCCGTGCCGACATTCATGCTATCAAGGGCAAACAGAAGTGCGGCAAAACGTCGGCACTGAAGGTTTGCGTAGCGGCTTGGATGAAGGGGCAGCAATTCCGCGTCAAATCGGAAATAGAGGCCCCCAAAGTACTTTACCTTGACACGGAGCAGAAGCAGACGGACGTCAAGCTGATTGTAACTGACGTTATTGACATGACCGGCAAGGATGCCGCCTATGTTGACAATCACTTGATGGTCTATGCCCTTCGCAAGCGTGACTTCAAGCAGCTGTTGGACGATTTACGCCTGCTGATTGAGGACGAACAGCCCGATGTAGTCATCATCGACGGCATCGTGGAGTTTGTGGCATCATTCAATGACGAGAGTCTGGCCAAGCAGCTCATCCACGAACTGCTCTGCATCAGCGAGGAGCGCAACTGTGCGATGGTCTGTGTACTCCACACAAACAAGGCCGACGAAGACCACAACATGCGCGGTCACTTGGGTACGATGTTGGCTCAGAAGGCTGGTACGGTACTGGAGTGCAAAAAACAGGACGGCATCATCGTCATCAGCTGTTCCGATGCCCGTCATGCCGAAATGCCTGACTGGAGCATCATGTTCGACGAGGACGGTCACATCATTGATGCTGACGAACGCATGCAGCAGGTCCGCGAACAGCACAAGGCAGAACTGGCCCAGCGTCGTCAGGAAGCTAATGAACAGAAGGTGAAGGAACGCACCGAACTGGCACTCACCATCATCCGTGACAATGGAGGCTATATCAGCCGTAAGGAGCTGATTGCCAAAATGGAGAAACGTACCGAACTGGACCGTACCACTATTTCGAAGTTCCTCACTGAGCAGATTAAGAAACGTGTCCTCTTCGAAAACAAAAAGATGATCACAGCTTCTGAAGAATATGCGATTCCGTTCTGACCCAGCGAAAAGATTTTTGTGCGTTTGTGATTGCTACTATATATATAGTGCAATCACGCACGCACGGAAATCCGCCACAAACTTAATAAAAATCAGACAACAATGAACAACAATCAAGATTATCGATACCAGCTGGACTCCCGAAAAGTGACGGGACGTCGGCAACAGAAGACCACCTGTCCGCAATGCGGAGGCAAGAAATGCTTCGTGCGCTATGTCGATACGCAGAACGGATACCAGTATCTTCATGACAATGTGGGACGCTGCGACCACGAACAACGCTGTGGCTACCACTACAAACCATCGGAGTTCTTCCATGACAACCCATGGCGCACGGACGAAATACCCGAGCGGAAAAATCCGTCGGGCCCAAAACAGCAGACGCCGCCACCGCTCATTCCGATAGACACAGCCTATGTCGAAAGGAGCCACTCGCCGAAGAGTACCTTCTGGCAGTGGTTTATTACCGACTGTGCCCAAAAGGCAGGCTTCACTCTGGAGGATGCAGAACGCGTGTACCATGACTACAGCATCGGGGCAACCAAAAACGGCGATGTCATATTCTGGCAAATTGACCATGAACAACGAGTACGTTCCGGCCACATCATGCACTATAACCGGCAGGGACATCGAGAGGGATATCAGGGCTGGATACACACACGGCTTATTGAGAAAAAACTACTGCCACCCGACTTCACGCTGTATCAGTGTTTCTTTGGAGAACACCTGCTTATACGCAGACCAGAGGCAACAGTCTGCCTGGTGGAAAGCGAGAAGACTGCCCTTATTCTTGCCGCTGTTCAGCCCAATCACATTTGGCTGGCTACTTGCGGCAGCAGCGGACTGTCAGCAGTAAAGTGTACATGCCTTCAAGGTCGGCGTGTGGTGCTATTTCCCGACAGCGGATGCCTGGGAAAATGGCAACAACGTATGAGTGAAACCAGCGGCATCGACTATTCCTTCTGTCAGGACATGGAGCATTATCCGCCGAATACTGATCTTGCAGACCTCTTGCTGGGCAATGGGTAAAGCCTTTGAGAAAGTGCCGTTTCCATTCCCCGGAAACGGCACTTTTATCCTATCAATACGGCGTATCTTGGTCGTGAAAGTGGCATTTCCATGAGCAAAAATTGGCGTTTCCTGGGCACAGAAACGGCGTTTCTACAAAAAAAGTTCCAAAAAGTTTTGGAGTGTGACTAAATTTAGTTACTTTTGCGGGGTATATCATGAGTGACATATTGAATTATCTGATTAAGAACAACTATATAAAATAGGAGGAAGGAACAATGGGATATTTGAAGTATAAAGGCTATACCGGAAGCGTGGAATACAGCGAGGAAGACCAGTGCCTTTTCGGCAAGGTACAGGGAATGACTAAGGACAGCATCACTTACGAGGGTACAACGGTTGAGGAACTGACCGCTGACTTTCAGGGTGCAGTGGATGACTATCTTGCTTTATGTGAGGAGAAAGGCATTGAGCCCAGGAAACCTTATACAGGAGTGCTGAATGTACGGCTGACTCCCGAGATTCATAGCGGCGCGGCGATGGCAGCCCAGAAGGCCGGTATTACCATCAATGCATTTATCAAAAATGCTGTTGCCCAGGCATTGGGAATGGTACTTTGAAAGAAGAAATGCTATTCAACATCGAAAGAAACGGAAGGAACGGAAGGCCTTTCGTTTTTTTTTGTAATTTTTGATGTAAATAGTTGAAAATAAGTGAGAAAAAGTTTGGTAGTCTCAGGAATTTTTTGTATCTTTGTACCGTGTAAGAAACACATCTGGATTAGATAAGAATGGATCTGATACCATGGAAAACACGCGATTGAAGACTTTAGTCTTGAACCCTCAGGCAGCAATGCCGCAGAACTCTCAACAATGCATAATTTTTAATTTTTAATCTTTAATTTTCTAGTATCATGGCAGTAAATTATGTCTTGCAGAAATGCAACAATGAGAAGTCGGACAACTTCGGCCAGTATGTGGCCCGCGTCCGCACGCTGGGAATGACCACTACCGAGGAGGTGGCCAACAAAATCCAGAAGAATGCCTCGGTGAAGCGTTCCGACGTGAAGGCCGTGCTTGACGAGCTGGCCGACGTGCTCACTGAGCAGCTGGCTCAGGGTTTCAGCGTCCAGATCAAGGGACTGGGCATCTTCGCTCCACGCATCCGCGCGAAGTACCAGGCGGTGACCGAAAACGAGCCGTACGACACCGACGAGAACGTCACCAAGGTGGGTGTGCTCTTCCGTCCCGAGCGTAAGAAAACGAACGGCGGCAGCATCCAGACTCTGATGCCCGAGCGTCATCTCAAGAAGTACGAGAACTACGAGCAGCAGACCAAGCCGCAGCCGGAGCCGTAACAGCCCCACCAAGGTCCCACCCGCTCGGCTCTGCCGCTTTGCTTGCAAAGAAACTCCCCGAAAGGGAAGGCTTACCTAAGGACTCCCTGTCAGAGATTGAGCTGACGGGGAGTTTTTTTGTTAAGTTGCCATGAAAAAAAAATCAGACGATGATGCGGGTTTTGTGGTAGTTCTCGCGGTACTCGGTAGGACTGCAGCCCTTCTTTTTCTTGAAGATGCGGTTGAAGTTGCTGAGGTTCTTGAAACCGCTGTCGAAGCAGATTTCGCTGACACTCATGGCGGTATCGACGAGCAAGCGGCTGGCATAGCCCAAGCGCTGGTCGATGATGTAGCCAGAGAGGTTGCGGCCCGTGTGGAGCTTGAAGAAGCGGCTGAAAGCCGAGGGGCTCATGCCGGCAATGCTGGCCAGTTCGGTAAGTCGCAGGTCGTACTGGTAGTGGGTGGAGATGTAGTTCTTGACCTTCAGCACGCGGCGTGAGTCGCTCTCCACCTTCACCTTGGCATAGCTGCTGGTGGCCAGCGTGTAGGCTCCGTCCTGGCGCGACAACTCGTAAAGTATGGTGAGGAACTGCTGCACGGCATAGAATCCGTCCTTGATGGAGCTCAGTCCGATGAGCATGGGATAGATGTGCATGATGGCCGACAGCGGAAAGGCCAGTCCCTTGCGGGCCTCAGTCATCATGGTGAGAATGCTGTGAAAGGGATTGGTGCCGAAAAGCCCCTCTTCGGAGAGGTCAAGATGAAACTGAATGGTTATCTCGTGTACGTCGGGGCTCTTACACTCGTGCTGTTCCCAAACGTGTTCCAGGTCGGGCGACGTGATAAGCACCAGGTCGTAGTCGCCGATAACCTCAGATGAATCGCCCACGACACGCCTTACCCCTGCCCCGTTCTCGACGAAGTTCAGCTCGAACACCTCATGAAGGTGTATGGGATAGCTGAACTCCTTCTTGTGGCGGTCGCCAATGTAGAGCACATCATGACTGCCGAGAGGCGATATTTCGTGGATGATGTCCATTATATCTTCAGCTCCCTCATGATTTCACTCATCTTCTGGAGGGTGGAGATACGCGTGGGAACCAGGGGCAGGCGCAGCACGTTCTCGATGAAGCCCATCTCGTGGAGCATCGCCTTGACGCCGGCGGGGTTGCCATCGACGAAGAGCAGCGAGAAGAGGTCGGTGAAGCGGTGGTGTATCTTGCGCGCTGCATCGTACTCACCCCGGAACTGCAGTCGGATCATCTTCGAGAACTCACGCGGCAGGGCGTTGCCGATGACGCTGATGACGCCTACGGCTCCACACGATATCATGGGGAAGGTCAGCGAGTCGTCGCCCGAGATGACGTCGAAGTCGTTGGGCTTGTTCTTGATAATCTCATCGACCTGCTCCAAATTGCCCGAAGCCTCCTTGATGGCCACGATGTTACGGCAGTCGCGTGCCAGGCGCACGGTGGTCTCAGCTTTCATGTTGACGCCGGTTCGCCCAGGCACGTTGTAAAGCACGACGGGCAGCTCGGTGGCTGCGGCAATGGCCTTGAAATGCTGGTAGAGTCCTTCCTGCGACGGCTTGTTGTAATAGGGGCAGACGCTCAGCACGCCGTCAATGCCCTTGAAGTCGCCCGTCTGTAGCTCGTGGATGACAGCTGCGGTGTTGTAGCCTCCACAGCCCATGAGGATGGGCACGCGGCCCTGCACCAGGTCAACGACGGTATTCTTGATGGTGAGCTTCTCTTCAGGCGTCAGCACCGGCGTTTCGCCCGTGGTAGCCAGTATGCAGAAGAAGTCCGCACCGTTGTCCAGCTGGTAGTTGACGAGACGGATAAGTGAAGAGTAATCCACTTGTCCGTCCTGCGTGAAGGGGGTGATGAGGGCGATGCCCAGGCCTTTGAATATGTTTTCAGTCTTCATTTATTCTGATTTAAACAAGTCCTTGATGCCACCGATGCTGCCCATGAGGTTCGTAGCCTCGTAAGGCAGATAGACGGTCTTCTGTGCCGGTCCCTGTGCCAGTTCCTGCAGCATCTGGATGTATTTCTGCGCCAGCAGGTAGTTGGCGGGGTTGGTGCTCTTGCCCACGGCCTCGGTGATGAGCTCGATGGCCTTTGCCTCAGCCTCAGCCTTGCGGATGCGTGCCTGTGCCTCACCCTCGGCATTGAGGATGGCCTGCTGCTTGGCAGCCTCGGCCTTGTTGATGATGGCGGTCTTCTCACCCTCTGACTGCAGGATGTCGGCAGCCTTCTTACCCTCGGAGGTCAGGATGGTGGCACGCTTGTTACGCTCGGCCTGCATCTGCTTCTCCATCGCCGTGAGCACGCTCTCGGGCGGCGTGATGTCCTGCAGCTCCACACGGTTCACCTTGACGCCCCACTTGTCGGTAGCCTCGTCGAGCACCAGACCGAGCTTCTTGTTGATGGTGTCACGCGAAGTCAGCGTCTCGTCCAACTCCAGCTCACCGATGATGTTACGCAGCGTGGTCTGCGTCAGCTTCTCAATGGCGTTGGGCAGGTTCGAAATCTCGTAGGCAGCCTTGAACGGGTCAACAATCTGGAAGTAGAGCAGCGCGTTGATTTCGGTCTGCACGTTATCCTTGGTAATCACATTCTGCTTGGGGAAGTCATATACCTGTTCGCGCAGGTCGATAACGGTGGAATACATATAACGTCCACGGCTCAGGATGACGATGTCCTTGGCGCGGTCCACGAACGGGATGATGAGGTTGATGCCAGGATTGAGCGTGGCGTGATAACGGCCGAGGCGCTCAATAATCTTGGTTTCCGACTGGGGGATGATGACAAGTGCCTTCTTGACAAGCACCAATGCGCATAGTACGAGGACTATGAAAACGATAAGTAAGGGACTGAATTCCATATTCTATTTTCGATTTACTGATTTCCAATTTCATTTCACCGTAATGATGGTGCTCTCGCGGGCTACCACCGTGACGTTCGTACCCTCGGGAATAGCTTCGCCGGAGACACTCTTTGCCTTCCACACGTCGCCGTCGATGGCTACGCGTCCGAAACCGTCAGCCTCAATGGCCTCACGCACACGGCCTTCACGACCTATCAGCGCATCGGCATTGCTCACCCGGTCAGGATCGTTCTTGTGGAACCAACGCAGCGCCACAGGACGCACCGTAAACAAGCACACCACGCTGACCAAGGCAAAGATGACCAGCTGGACATAGAAGCCCGTGAAGGGCGACAGGGCGGCAGTCACGGCACCGCCAATGGCAAAGCACATCAGGAAGAAGTCTCCCGACGTCATCTCGAGTATGAGGCAGATGAAGGCGACAACGGCCCATAACTGCCAGAGGTTTTCTGAAATATACTCTATCATATTACGTTGAGCGTTGAACGATTTTACGTTTATTGTTGCAAAAGTACGAAAAACTTTGAACTTTGAGCTTGGAGCTTTGAGCTTTTTGTTGCCCCTTATGACTTTTTAACTTTTAACGCTCCAGGCTCCAAGCTCAAAGCTCAAAGCTATTTCGACCCGATGTAGAGGAATATCATTCCGAGCACCACCAGAGCCAAGTCAACAGTCTTTGACATGAGGTTCTTCTCGCGGAAAAGCATAGCGCCGAAGAGGAAACTGACTATGACGCTGCCCCTGCGAATCATCGACACGATAGAGATCATGGCGTCGGGCAGCGAGAGTGAATAGAAATACAGGAAGTCGGCCGTCGAGAGGAAGATGCTGACGCCCAGGATGGACCATTTCCACGAGAACGGCGTGGTCTTCTTGTGCGTGGGCCACCACAGCAGCAGGAGCATCGCGCCCATCATGAAACACTGGTAGATGTTGTACCACGACTGCACCATCATGCGGTCGAGCCCTACCCCGCCCTCGCTGACGGGTGCCATGAGGTATTTGTCGTAGAGTCCGCTGACGGCTCCCATGATGGCTGCTCCGACAATCATCCATATCCAGTGGTCGCGGCGGAAGTCGATGCCCTCCTTCTTGCTGCTCCGACTGAGCATGAAGAACGAGATGACGGCCAGCGTCACACCCACCCACTGCCACAGGTTCAGCCGTTCGCCAAAGAACAGCAACGCGCCCACGAGCACCATCACAGGACGCGTGGCATTGATAGGACCAACGATGGTCAGCGGCAGATGCTTCATACCAAAATAGCCTAACAGCCAACTGCTTAACACGATTAGGCTCTTCAAAAGGATGAAGCGGTGAACCTCCCATCCGCCACTCGCCACAAGGAAGTCGGAGCCGTCAAGCGCCGTGGTGTAGTAGCTCAGCAGGATGAAGGGCAGGAAGATAAGCGACGAGAACAGCGTGTTGAGGAACAGCACGGGAATGACCGCGTTCTCCTTCAGCGCCTCCTTCTTGAAGGAGTCGTAGCAGCCTAAGAGCGCTGCAGACATGAATGCAAGGATTAGCCACATACAGCCCCTCCTACTGCCCCCGTGGGGGCTTCATACTCCACATTCTCCAGAAACAGCGCGTGGGCAGGCATCGACTCACCAGCACCCGTTCGACTACCCTTCTCAATGACCTGGCGGAACTCAGCCAGCGTCATGCGGCCGCGACCCACCTCGATGAGCGTACCCACCACCGCCCGCACCATGTTGCGCAGGAAGCGGTTGGCACATATCTCGAAGTACCACTCCGTCTCACTCGTCTGGTGCCACCGGGCGGCATAAATCTTGCACAGCGTGGTCTTCACGTCGCTGCCAGCCTTGCAGAACGCCCCGAAGTCCTCGTACTCGCGGAGCACCTCCGCAGCCTGGTTCATCGCCTCGAAGTCCAGCTGGTAGTGCAGCTGGCACGAATACTTACGCAGGAAGGGCGACTTGTGGGTGTGAATATAATAATGGTAGGTGCGACGCTTGGCAGAGAAACGGGCATGCATGTCGTCGCTGACAGGCTCCACACTCCAGACGCTGATGTCCTGTGGCAACGCATGGTCGAGCTTATAGGCCAGGTTGTCCATTTCGTAGTCACCCTCGTAGTCGAAGTGTGCCACCATGCGGCGTGCATGCACTCCGGCATCAGTCCGGCCGGCCCCGACTACTTCTATCGGCTTTCTCAACAGCATGCTCAGGCAACGTTCCAGCACTTCCTGAACCGTCACCCCGTTGGGCTGCACCTGCCACCCGTGGTAGGCCGTCCCGTCGTAAGAAAACCAGACAAAGTATCGCATAATGTGCCGCAAAGGTACGAAAAAAGGTAAAAAGGTAAAAAAGTAAAAAGGTAAAAAAAGGTTAAGCGGTAGAAAAATCTATCGACTTTCAACTTTCAACTTTCAACTTTTTATTACTTTTGCCACCATGAAGAGAATCATTGCCGCGTTTTACACCTTATTATATATAATAGCTGGACCGACGACGCTGTCGGCGCAGCAGGTAACTCATGACCCCATGATTCGCTCGTTGGTGGTACTGGAGGGCAACCATTGGCACAAGCCCGCCATCATTGAGCCCTCACGCCACGAGATGCTCAACGTCAGCTTCGACTACATGAGCCACGAATACCACCAATACAAATACCACCTGCAACATTGCGAGGCCGACTGGTCGGCAAGCGAGGAGCTGTTTGACGTGGACTGGCTCGAGGGTTTCAACGACCAGCCCATTGACAACTATGCTGTCAGCATCAACACCACGCAGCCTTACACCCACTACGAGCTGCAGATTCCCAACAGCATGACGAAGCTGAAAATCAGCGGCAACTACCTGCTGAGCATCATCGACGACGACAGCGACGAGACCGTTGCCGAGATACGCTTCATGGTGACGGAGAACAGCATGAACGTGGGATTAGGCATGACAACCAACACCGAGATTGACGTGAACCGCACCCACCAGCAGGTGCTCATGAACGTGAAGCACGCACCCTACGACATTCTCTACCCCGAGGAACAGCTGTACATCGTGGTGACGCAGAACCAGCAATGGGAGCACGCCGTGATCAACCCCAAGCCCGACTCGCAGGACTTCAACGGCAAGGGATTCATCTGGGAGCATTGCCGCGACCTCATCTTCCCGGCCGGCAACGAGTGGCGGAAATTCGAAATTCTCGACGTCAGCCACACCACCATGGGACTGGAGCGCATCACCTGGGACGGAGCAGCCTATAACGCCTACCCCTTTGTGGACGAGGACCGCCGCAACTACCTGACGGACACCGATGCCGACGGAGCGTTCATCATCCGCAACAGCGACTATACGGAGATTGAGACCACTTGTGACTATGTCCGCGTGAACTACTGTCTGCGAACCCCGCGTTTTGACGGGGCCGACGTCGTCATCAACGGGCGATGGGCAACCTGCGACGACCCGCAGGCCTACCTCATGGAATACGACGAGGCGGCCCGCTGCTACCGTGCGGCCATCTGGCAGAAGCAGGGTTACTACAACTACCAGTACCTGCTGCGCCATCCTGACGGCACCACAGAGCCCGCTCCCACCGAGGGCAACTTCTATCAGACGGGCAACACCTACGAAGCCTACGTTTATTATAAAGGCATAGGAGACCGCACCTGGCGCCTCACGGGTTTCAAGCAATTGAGAATTGGAAATTGAGAATTCGGAATTGAGAATTATGATTACTACTTAAAGGCGGAAGCAATCCGTCATTATGGCTCATACAAGGGCGTGACTCGGTAATCATAATTCTCAATTCTCAATTACTACTTAAAGGCGGAAGCAATCCGTCATTATGGCTCATACAAGGGCGTGACTCGGTAATCATAATTCTCAATTCTCAATTCTTAATTCTGAATTCGAGAGGTTTCTTCTTGTACTGACGGTAGAAGGAGGAGACAAAGCCGTTAGGAGAAGCAAAGTGGCACTCCTCGGCAATATCCTCAATGGACTTGTCGGTGGTACGAAGCAGGTATTTGGCTTGATGCAGACGCAACCTGCGGGTCAGCTCCTGCGGACGGGATGCCAGTTGCGAATAATGATTGGCAAACAACTGGATGAACCGGTCGTGGCCGACATGGGCCACATCGCACAAATTGTTGAGGGTCACGTCAGAAGAGCGGTCCTTCATATAAGGAATGACCCTCAGCAGCAGCCTCATGAAGGCCTCCTCCTCAGGCGACTTATTCTCTTCGGCCAGGCTGTCCTTCTCCTCAAGCCTTGAACTGTTGGTACAACGCGCCATCAGCGTGCGCAGCTGACGCACCACCTCCTTCTCGCCGGCATCACGCTGCAGCTTCAGGCGCCAGTTGCGGTTGAAGTACAGCAGGTTGATCAGCAACAGCACGAGGATGATAATGCCCAGGGAGATATAGACGCCTGTGGTGCGCCACCAAGGTTCGTTGACGCGTACCACCCAAGTGAGCGGCTCCTGAATCCAGATATCAGGATACATCGACACCTGCATCTCGATATGATACTCACCCGGTTCCAAGCCCAGCAGGGCCAGGTGGAACAAGCCCTTGCTGTCAATCCTTCCGTCGGAATTGAAGTAGGACAGCACCTGCCACTCGGGGTTCAGCTCCAGCACGCGGTAGCGGTAGAAGGTCTGCAGCGGACGAAAGAAATTGAGTCCTGAGAAGAGCAGCGACAGGGAGTTGTGGTTGTAGTCCACGTCGATTTCATAGGAACGGGTAATCGCCTTCTGGAGTATCTGTTTGCCGTCAAGCTTCGTGCCTACATCTATCTGGGTGCCATTCACCATCAGTCCGATGAGTTTGGGATAGAACTTCATCTTGCTATAAGAAGAGTAATGGTGGAAAGAAGGCTTGAACGCCAGCACGTGGTCAATCGCCTGCATGATGATGGTGCCGTCGTCCAGAAGCATCGCACGGCCATTCACAAACGACTCGTTAGGAACGTGGTCGTTTTGGTTGAAACTGCCGATGAAATCCACCTCGTTGTTATCAATAAACAGGCAGGTGATGCCATAGCTCGTTCCTACCCAGATATGGTGGGACTGACTCTCTACGATGCAATGTATTACGTCGTTAAATAAACCGTCGTGCGTCGTATAGGTAACGGGAGGAGCTCCTTCCTTTTTGTAAAGCTTCAGGCCAGTACGCGTTCCTACCCACGTCCAGCCTCTGCTGTCGCGGAACACGCAGTTGACTTTCTCGCCGTTATACTCCGTGGGCGAAGGCGGCTGACGCTCCAGCAGGCGGTAGTACTCCATAGCCTGGGGAGTGGACCAGTCGTAAACCTTAAAAGGAGGCGTGAAGGGCTTGCCGTACAGCAAACCACAGCGTTCAGTTCCTAACCACATTCCACCCTGACGGTCAAAGGCGATGGTGTTGACATCGGTCAGCAGCTTCTTGCCGGTTTCCAGCGTCAGCTCCTCGTAATGGATCTGTTCGCCCGTCTTCATGTCATAGGTCCAGTAGCCATACTCCGAAGGGATATAGGCCACATCATCATACACCACCAGGTTGTTCATCTTATAGGGAAGCGTCATCAGCGTGGTCCACTCGCGCTTCTCCATATCAAACTTGAGGAAGACCGACTCCTTGCGGCCGTCGCGTATCTGCAGGATGCAGTTGTTGTAGGAACGAACCAGCGACGTGCGCTCATAGGCATCCACCTTCGAGGCATCGTAGGCCTGCTTGCGGTAGAGCATCTGCCGCGTCTTCAGGTCGTAGCTCACCACCTCTCCGTTCTCATAGAACAGCAGCAGTTCCTTGTCCTCATACTTGGCAAGGTCCTGCAGGTTGAGCGTCTTCATGACGGGGAAGTCCTTTTGCAGCTCGGTGCTGTAGAGCATGCTGCCATGCAGGAACCACAGCTCGCCCGACTCATCGCCAAACATATCAGTCACCTTGTCGTTGACACCAAACTCCACAAAGACGGAGTCGATGTTCACGATGAAGTCTTCGGTAGTCAGGTTGACGCAGGTCACCGAGTACTTGTTCTTCAGCCACAGGTGGTGGTACTTATCGAAATAGGGGTGATAGTGTCCCTGGTAGTTGGAAAGGGGATAGGAAGTCTCATTCTTCGGGTCAACGCGTGAGAATCCCTTGCCGTCGTAGAAGTTGATGTGACCGATGGTCGTTATCACCATGCGGCCCGTCTTGGTGCAGAGAATACATTGGGCGCTGTTGTCCGCCAGACCGTCAGAGGCATTAAAGACCGAAAACTCGCGCTCAAAATTCCTTGCTTTTACGTGCAGCGCACATAACAGCATCAGCGCGGTTAAAAAGAATGTCAGTCTATGCCTCAAATCCATAACGGGTTAATAGTAAATGTTTGCAAAGATAGCCCTTTTCAAGGTAATACACAAATAAATTGCAGATTTTAACACTCCTTGCGGCCGGGCTGCGGCCAGACTCATAGTATCGTCTACTGTCCGAAACAAAGGAAAATCCAGAAATTCTGGTCTTGTGCATGAGCTTGAATCATTCCCGTCATCATCACAATTACTATGAATATCTTTCTCATTTAGGTTATGTAATTATATGAATGTAATAGTGCGAAAAACCGCCAATTCATAAAGAACCAGCGGTTTCACTCCAGAAAAGTGGTCGAGGTGACAGGACTCGAACCTGCGACAGCCTGGTCCCAAACCAGGAACGCTACCAACTGCGCTACACCTCGAAAAATTGATGACTTGTCACTTGTGACCTATCGCTTGTCACTTATAACTTGTCACTTAATAATTCCCTGCTCCACGAAGATTTTCTTCAGGGCAACGACGGAACGGTCAACCTGCTCCTCGGTGTGGGTAGCCATCAGGGCATAACGCACCAGCGTGTCCTGCGGGGCACAGGCAGGCGGAATGACGGGGTTGATGAACACGCCAGCCTTGAAGGCCAATGCGGTAACCAGGAACGTCTTGTCCACGTCGCGAACATAAAGCGGAATAATGGGACTTTCTGTATCACCAATCTCAAAACCTTCCTCACGGAAGCGCTTCAGGGCATAGTTGGTGACTTTCCACAGGGCTTCAATACGTTGGGGCTCCTGCTGCAGAATGTGGAGCGCCTCCATGGCTGCTGCGGTGGCAGCGGGCGTGTTGGATGCCGAGAAGATGTAGGTACGGCAAGTATGACGCAACCAGTTGATGGTGTCCCAGTCAGCGGCAATGAAGCCTCCGATGCTGGCCAGCGACTTCGAGAAGGTACCCATAATGAGGTCTATCTCGTCAGTCAGGCCGAAGTGGTCGCAAACGCCACGTCCCTGACGTCCGAAGACGCCGATGCCGTGAGCCTCGTCAACCATAATGGAACAATTGTACTTATGCTTCAGCTCCACTATCTCAGGGAGTTTGGCCAAGTCGCCCTCCATAGAGAACACACCGTCAACCACAATAAGCTTGATGGCTTCCTCGGGCAGTTTCTGCAGCACACGCTCCAGATCTTCCATGTCGTTGTGCTTGTAATGCAACTGCTTGGCAAAGGCCAGTCGGCGACCGTCAACAATAGATGCATGGTCACGGTCATCGCAGATAACATAGTCGTCCTTGCTGAGCAGAGCGGGAATAACGCCCTGATTGACAGAGAATCCCGTAGAGAAGCACAGGCAATCGTCCTTGCCGATGAACTCGGCAATTTCCTTTTCCAGCTGGATATGCAGGTCAAGCGTTCCGTTCAGAAAGCGGCTACCGGCACATCCCGAGCCGTACTTGTCAAGCGCAGCCTTTGCGGCATCAATGATTCGCTGGTCGCCCGGTAAACCTGTATATGCATTTGAACCAAACATGAGTACCTTGTGTCCGCCCATCTCCACTTCCGTTCCCTGTTTTCCCTCAATAGCGCGGAAATAGGGATATACGTCAGCCTCCATGAACTTCTGCGGCTCACGATAATTCTTGTATCTTTCTTGTAGTTGTCCCATTATTTTTTGATGTGTTGCAACACGTAATTTTCTTTTCAGGCTGCAAAGTTACACATTTTTTATAAATCAGGGAACTTTTTTTCGAAAATTTCTCACAAAATGCAAAAATATTGTTTTTTTCCTCCATTATTTGACCTTTTTTTTGTACCTTTGTTGCCAAGATGGAGAAGAAAACTATAGTTTTCATACTGAACCCCATTTCAGGAACACACGGAAAGCAAGAGGTTCCTGAGCTCATCGATGAAATCATCGACAAGGAGCGCTATGAGTACCAGATTCGTACCACCGAATATGCCGGCCATGCTGCAGAGATTGCCCACCAATGTGTGGCAGAAGCTGTTGACATGGTGGTGGCTATAGGCGGCGACGGGACCGTCAACGAGGTGGCACGCTCCCTCACCCACTCTTCCACAGCGCTCGGCATCATTCCCTGCGGTTCAGGCAACGGACTGGCCCGTCACCTGTGCATCCCCATCGACATCAAGAAGGCGCTCCACATCATCAACGAGTGTAAGATTGAAGCCTTCGACTTCGGTGTCATCAACGATCTCCCCTTCTTCTGCACCTGCGGCATGGGCTTCGACGCTTTCATCTCTCTGAAATTTGCCGAGGCTGGCAAGCGCGGCCCCATCACCTACGTGGAAAACGTGCTGAAGGAAGGACTGAAGTACAAGCCTGAGACCTACGAGGTGGAAGACGAGACGGGCGCCAAGCGCTACAAGGCCTTCCTCATAGCCTGCGCCAACGCCTCACAATACGGCAACAACGCCTACATTGCTCCTCACGCCACCATGCGCGACGGACTCATGGACGTGGTCATCCTGGAGCCTTTTGCTGCCCTCGACGCTCCCCAGATCAGCATCGACCTGTTCAGCAAGACGCTCGACAACAACTCCAGAATCAAGACCTTCAAGAGCCGCCGCATTCACATCCACCGCAAGGAGCCGGGGGCCATACACTTCGACGGCGACCCCATCATGACCGGTACTGACATCGACGTCCACATCGAAGAAAAGGGCATCCTCATTGTCACCAATCCCGACGTGGTGGAAGACACACGCCAGCCCAACTTCCTGCTCAACGCGTTCAGCGACTTCTTTAATAATATTAATAATGTACGCGAGGACATTGTTCACCAAAGCCACCGCATTCAGGTCATCAACAAAGTCCTGTTGCGCAAACTCACAAGATAAAGCGAAAAGTGAAGAATGAAATGTTTAATTTTTAATGTTTAATGTAATTCAGTGGATTATTGTTTTCGCCGTTCTGTTGGCAGCAGTCTGCTACATGGCTTGGCGCATTTATGGCACCTTAAAAGGCCATAACGACCCTTGTGAAGGCTGCTGTGGCTGCTCACAGAAAGACAGGAAACAACGAAATCCTGCAACCTGCGACAAAAAACCCTCCAAAAAATTTGGTCAAACCGAATAATTGTCGTATCTTTGCACCCGCAAAAACAAAAAAGGGTACCTTGGCCGATCGGTTAGGTAACGGTCTGCAAAACCGTGTAGAGCAGTTCGACTCTGCTAGGTACCTCAGAAGTCGAATCGGAAGTTTCTGGCAATCAGGGACTTCCGAATTTCTTTATAAAGACTAGCCCCAAAATTGACGCAAGATTGACGCGAGAAGAGAAGGACAGGTTTGGCGAAAGTCTTGAAAAAACGCGAAGAATCTTTGGCGGTGTCAGACAAATGCATTACCTTTGCAGGCGATAAGAACGCATTTGGTATTCAACATTATTTAAATAACGCAAAACATTATGACAATCAACGAATTCAACTTTGCCGGCAAGAAGGCAATCGTGCGCGTTGACTTCAACGTGCCCCTGGATGAAAATGGTAAGATTACTGACGACACCCGAATCCGTGGTGCCCTTCCTACGCTGAAGAAGATTCTGGCTGACGGTGGTGCTACGATTATCATGTCGCACATGGGCAAGCCCAAAGGAAAAGTTGACCCCAAGAAGTCGCTGGGTCAGATCCGCGAGGCCGTAGAGAAGGCCCTCGGCGTTCCCGTTGCTTTTGCTCCTGACTGCGCTAAGGCTCAGGAGCAGGCTGCTGCCCTGAAGATGGGCGAGGCTCTGTTGCTTGAGAACCTGCGCTTCTATCCCGAGGAGGAGGGCAAGCCCGTAGGCGTTGAGAAGGGTACTCCCGAATACGACGAGGCCAAGAAGGCTATGAAGCAGAGCCAAAAGGAGTTTGCCAAGACGCTGGCCAGCTATGCTGATTGCTACGTGATGGATGCCTTCGGCACGGCTCCCCGCAAGCATGCCTCTACGGCTGTGATTGCCGACTACTTCGACGAGACCAACAAGAT